>ERZ1643251.855-NODE-855-length-38750-cov-7.987285_pt1 | contig 38750 bp, 25 predicted proteins | sample MGYA00579261_ERZ1643251 | MGnify/ENA primary metagenome ERZ1643251 (study PRJEB29033, sample SAMEA4952267) | chicken gut metagenome | biome: Broiler Chicken; feature: Gastrointestinal Tract; material: Caecum | place: Ireland | collected 2018 | study: Broiler... | reverse complement strand
GTGCCCCCCTCGATGGTCTCTGCCACGGTGGACTGGATGGTGTAGTAGGGCCGGGAGCCCACAATGCCAAAGACCATAAACACCACCATCACAATGGCAGCCAGGAAGATGCCGTTTCCGGCGGCGATGTTGGCGTGGTCCCGGTTTCCCTCACCCAGGGACTTGCTCAGCAGGCTGTTCACACCCACCGCCACGCCGATGGCGCAGCCGATGAGCAGGTTCTGCACCGGAAAGGCCAGAGACAGCGCCGTTACGGCACTCTCAGAAATCTGGGACACATACACGCTGTCCACCACATTGTAAACCGCCTGCACCAGCATGGACAGAATCAGGGGCAGAGCCATGGTAAACAGCAGCCGTCCTGCCGGGCGGGTACGCATCTTGTTCTCGTCCGGCTTCCATTCATCTTTCTTTTTTTCCATGATTCACCTCGAAAAACCTTTCTCTTTTTTCCACAAAAAAGCAGGCCAAACCGAAAATTTGGCCTAACGCTTGCATCGTATCACATTATAGCACCTTTCTTCCAAAATGCAACAAAGAAAAGGCCTCCAAACCCCTGAAACAGGCAGTTTGGAGGCGTTTTTTTCTCAGCTTTCCATTTGCAGCCCCAGAAACCCGGCCACGGTCTGCACCAGCTTCTGGTCTGACTCCTCCACCTTTTCCTCCTGGGTGGACAAAAGCATGACGCAGCCCATAAGATCTCCCTGGCTCACAATGGGGGCAGCCGCCGCCAGGAAGTACTTATCCTGCCCCTGGGCGGCGGGAAGCCGGGGGTTGCCCGGGGTGTAGCGATAGCTTTTCCGCTGCTCCATCAGGGTCTCCAGCTCCCGGGAGTTGGGCTTGTCCATCAGCTCCCGCTTGGGCGCCCCGGCCAGGGCGATTACGGCGTCCCGGTCAGAGATGGCGGCAATCCGCCCCAAATTGGAGCCCATGGACTGGCACATCTGCTCCGCAAATTCCTGAAACTCCCCCATAGGGGAGTATTTCCGGAAAATCACACCCCCGTCCTTCTCCGTGTAGATCTCCAGAGGGTCCCCCTCCCGGATTTTCAGAGTCCTGCGGATTTCCTTCGGTATCACAATCCGCCCCAGGTCATCCACCCGGCGAACAATCCCTGTTGCTTTCATATTCTATCTCCTCCATTGGTTTTTTCTCAGTACCAACCGTATTTTCTGCAAATTCAGCCAGCTTATACCAAAACAGAGGATTTTCTGTAATTCGCCTGAAAATCAAAAGGCCGCCGTCTCCCCAAAAGGGAAACGGCGGCTGGGATTTACTTGTCGGTTTTTTCTTTGTGGGAACCCACTGACTTGCGGCGTTTCTCCTCCTCCAGGATGGCCTCGGATTCGCCCTTTTCGTTTTTGATTTCCCAGTGAATCAGGAAGGTCAGGGCCGCCCGCAGGGCGATGATGGCACCCACAATGGCGATTTCGCTCAGATCCCGCACCACCACCGTGCGGAGAATCTCACTGCCCAGCTTGAACTCCAGACACAGAGCCATTCCCTGAGCCAGCTTCAGCCGCACCATGGGGTCATGTCGGATGTAATTCACCACACCGCACACACCTGCCACAATCAGCACAATCACGCCCACCAGCTCAAACAGGTGAATGGCAGTATTTACCAGAGAGTTGAGAAGATACTCCATAAATCCTTCAAACTGTTCCACAGTGTTTTTCCTCCTTTTCCCCTGAAAGCCGGGGATTTGGTAAATTTATCCGGGGTTTTCCGTCTTTTTCTCAATCATGGGAAGGATGACCGGCTTCAGCAGGAGGCTGTTGAGGTAGGCGCCGCCGGAGAAGGCCAGAAGCACCAAAAGCCAGCCAAGCTGCAAGGCAAGACTGGGAAACAGCCCCACCAGCAGGAAGGGAAACAGGTTGATCAGGGCCATCACCAGGGTTCTGGGGAAATAGGCCACCGCCATGAGAAGGGCATTTTTCAGGGTTCCTGCAAAGCTGTTGGCAAATACGCTCACCAGGATAATGGCATAGCTGTAGGTAAACAGGCCCATGGCTCCCAGGAAGCCGAACAGCACCCCCAAATAGCTCAGAGGCTCGGTCTGATAAAAGAAGAACCAGATATCAAAGATGCTGATGGCCATGAACACCACAAAGGCCAGCCACAGCACTGTTGCCTCCTTGAAATCCCGGGCAAAGGCGTGGAAGTAGGCCTTCACATACCCACTTTCCTCCTGCCGGTGCCACCGGAAGAACACGCTGTAAAGGGCGGAGGCGGAGGCGCCGATGGTGACAATGGGAATACTGGTGATGAGAAACAGCAGATTCAAAAGGACAAGATCCGTCAGCCGGGACAACCCCCGCATAAGCCCTGAATCCGCATCAAACAATTTTCTCATGGGCATTTTCTCCTTGGTAAAGCCTTTTTCGCCCTAATCATACCCTATCCCGCAGGTTCTGTCAAGGCTTCTCCCGGCTTAAGAATTTCCCATAGAGCCCCAGCACCACTCCGGTAAAGAGCATTCCCACAATCCGGGGAAGCCCCAGCTTCCGGCAGATTCCCCCCGGGGCAAGACCTACTAAGAAAATATACCCCAAAGATGTTAACATAAATTCCTCCTCTTTCTCCCCCAGGGACAAAAAATGACCTCTGCACAAGTGCAGAAGTCATTCGGGAAGCTCTGAATAAATAGGCAAGAGCTGGTAGCGAGAGATTTTTCGTCAGACAAAAGAATGGAAAACGGCGGAATACTGTATGTATTTCCCGTTTTTCATTCTGCATGGATGGCAAAAAAGATAAGCTTTCCAGCCGCAGACGATTTATTCAGAGTTTCCTTAGCTCATCAGGCGGTTCCGGCATAGCCGTGGGAGAACTTCATTCCCAAAAATATAGGGGCTGTTTTACCAGCTTTTTCCCCGGATGTCAACCGGAAAAACCCCCACAGGGAGACTTCCCTGTGGGGGTGGGGTTATGCTACGATGGGATTACCGGACTTTCCACTTCCGGGTCTGCACCAGGATGACACCCAGGCAGGCAGCGGAGATGAGAAGCAGGGTTGCCAGGAGCACCGGACGGAAGCTCTCGCCGGTCTGATCCGGGCCCTCCGGATCGGTGGCAGGCTTGGTGGTCTGTGTGGGCTTTTGGGTGGGCTCACTGGATTCCGTGGGCTCGGTGGGCTCACTGGGATCTGTGGGCTTGGTGGGCTCCGTGGGATTGGTGGGCTCACTGGGATCGGTAGGCTTGGTGGGGTCGCTGGGTTCCGTGGGGTTGGTGGGCTCGGTGTAATCCGGGTCCACTGCGCCGCAGCGGGTGCACTTGCCGTCCACGAAGTTGTGTCCCAGGGCAGGGATTTCCTCGCCCTTTTCCACCACCGTGCCGCAGTCGCTGCACTTCCGGTCACCGGTGTAGCCGGGCTCGGTGCAGGTGGGCTCCTTCTTGCCTGTCAGCTCCGTCTTGTGGTCGGTCATGGGGATGTCCGCCACATCCTTGTGGGCGGAGTAGGTCTCGCCGCCGAAGGTCACGGTGGCGGTGTAGGTGGTCACGCCCATTTCGGTACAGGTAGCTTCCGTCTTTACCTTTGCGGAAACCTCTGCCGTTACCTCCTGCTCGTCGCCGCAGCCGCAGGCGAACACCGCCTTGGCGGACTTGCCGTCCTCGCTGAACTGGAAGGTGGGCTGGCCGTAGCTGTGGGTGTGGTCCTGCTCAAAGACGGCCGTCACGGTCACAGCCTTACCGGGCATGGTGAAGGTGTTGTTCTCCACCGTGACCTCCTGGCTCTCCCAGCGGACAAAGTGCCAGCCGGCTTCCCCATAGGTGGTGAGGGTGACGGTTTCTCCTGCCACGGCCTTTACCGGATTGGCGTAGGCCTGACCCTGGCCCTCCACCTCCACAGTCACAGGGTAGGTCTGGGGCTCCACAATCTCCCCGTCCTTCACAATGACGATGAAGCTCACCAGCATGTCGTTGTTGGCGTTGGCGGTTTCCTTGGGGGTCATCTTCAGCTCCACGGAGCCGGGATTCTCCAGGGTCATGGCCATCTGGAAGTTTGCAGGGGTCTCGCTGTTCAGGTTCTTCTGCGTGGTGGCAAGGACATTCTCGCCCTGGAGAAGCTCTATGGTGGCGTTCCGCTGCCAGGTAGTCTGGTACCAGATGTTCTGGTAGCCCACATACACCTGATAGGTGCCGGCTTCCAGATTGTCAAACCGGTAGGTCAGAGGCTTGCCCCGACCGTCGTTGGGTTCCTCGCCCTTTCCGTCGGTCATGTTCCGGATGGTGGAGTAAGCGGTCACATCCCCCATCACATTGGTTTCCACCTGGGACTCATCGTTGGTGCAGCCCCAGCCGCTCTCGGCGTCATACATCTGGTCCGGGTTCTGGTTCAGAAGGGTGCCGGCGTTGTGCTTCATAATGGCCTGAGCCAGGTCGGAGAAGCTTTCAGCGCCGCTGTCCACAAAGTACACCACATTGCCGGGAACCACCGCCACCTGGGTGGACACGGTATGCTCGCCGATGGTGCCGGTGAGGGGCAGGATGGAAACGGTGGTGGCGTTGTTGATGGCTGCCACCTGACCCTCGTTCCAGGTCACCTGAGCATCGGTCTGCTGGTCCCCCTGAATCACAGCCAGGGTTTCAGGCGGGGTAAAGGTGGTGCCCAGATACCGGTGGTCGGGAAGCTTATCCACAACCTTGAAGAAGCTCTCATCGGTGCGGTAGTGGGCGGTGACGGTCACATCCCGGGCGGGGGTGGATTCCAGCAGAGCCGGGGTCCGGGCCGGGTCGGTGATGTGGGCGTCCTGGCCATCGGTGGTCCAGTGGTCAAAGAGCTTGCCTTCCGGCTCGTCTGCATACAAGGTGACGCCGGAGCCTACCTTGTACTTCTGGGAAGTGATGGTGTGGCCTTCATCCAGGAAGCCGCCGACCACCGTGACGGTGTAAGCCTCCACATATTCTGCCGTCACGGTCACATCCGCATCGGGCATAACGAAGGTGGTGGTTCTGCTGATAGCGCTCTGGAACTTCACCTGGGCATTGTTGGAAGTCCAGCGGTCAAACATCTTGTCTGCCGGGTCCTCCCCTGCGTCCAGGGTCACGGTCTCCCCGGCATAGACCTGCTGGGTGGTGGTCTCGCCTCCCACCACCAGGGTCAGGGTGCGCTGGGTGCCGTCTGCAATGGTGAAGGACTTGGTAATGGGGTCACCCTGGAAAGCGCCGCAGAAGTTCACCGTAAGGGTTGCCTCACCGGGGGCTTCGTTATCGGCATAGGTCAGGGTGTAGTCCACCCCCAGAATCAGGGTCTGACCGTCCAGGGTCACCTGAGGTGCAGGACGGACCGGGCCGCCCTGGTACTCGTAGCGCTCCTCCAGGGTTACGGTCACATCCTGACCGTTGACCTGGGTACCGGTGGTAACCCGGAACTCTGCGCCGGAGCCCCAGGCGTTCTCGGTATCGCCGTGGGTGCTGCGGGGCATCACCAAAATGTACTTGGCCTGGGTCATGTCAAAGGCGGTATTCTTCCAGCCGCTGCTCTTTGCCCAGCTGCCGGAGCCAACCTTCGTCCAGTCGGCGCTGTTGGGGTCGGTGCTCAGCTGGTTCAGGGGCTTGTCGCTGTTGCTGATGTAGATATCATGCTCACCGTAAGCGCCGTTGAAGTTATTGCTGTCGGACCGGGGCAGATACCGGATGCCGTTGATGGCGGTGGGATCTGTCAGCTCCGCCATGAACCACAGGCGGCTGAGCCTGGAGGTGCTGCTGTCACTCCAGTTGGAGTGCCAGATGGTGGCGGCATTGCCGTCAATCATGTTGCTGCCGGGCTGACCGTTGTAGTTGTTGTCGGTGCGGATGGCGCTGACAGCGGTGCGGTCCAGCTCCTTGCCTTCCCGGCTCAGCTTCACCTGATAGGAGAATTCCTGACCGTAGTTGTTCACGGCGGAGACGGTCATGGTGCCGTCCTCGTTGTAGGTAACGGTGAAGTCGGAGGTGCCGTCCACGGTCACCTTCTCGATGGACTCATCCGCAGCCAGGGTGTAGCTGGCGCCGGTTTCGCTGTTCACGTCAAAGCCCGCCACCGGGTTGTCGTTGATGTAAATACCGGTGATGGGGTAAGAGGAGGAGGGAACGGCAAAGGGCTTGTGGCTCTCAGCCATGAGGGTCTCGGGAGCCTTGGTATTCACCGGGGAAATCCGGTAGGAATAGCTGTAGCTCTGGTTGGTGGGGAAGAAGTAGCCATTCAAAGGCTTGTGCCCCATAAAGGCGGTATCGCTGACACCGTTCTGGTGCAGGTCGATGTTCCACACAATCTCCTCCCGCTGGGGAACCTGCCCCGGATGGCGGTAGGTAGGATTGTTGTAGGTACCGGCGTTCATATCCTCTGCGGTATAGTGGGCCACAGAGCTTTCCAGCAGGCCGGAGCCGGTGACCAGCAGGCCGATGCCTTCGTCGTTGGTCAGAGCGGTCCAGCGGATATCCGTCCGGTTGCCGTTTTCCTGGGGCTTGAGCATCCGCCAGCCGTCCCAGGTGGAGTCGGCGCCCATGGCGTTGGCGTAGTCATACACCACGGATTGGTATACGCCCACATCGTAGCCGCTCTTCCGGTCCACATAGTTTTCCTCTGGGCCCCGGCCATAGTAGGTCAGGTTGTCAAATTCCCCGGAAATCATCATCCGTCCGCCGATCTTGGGCAGGCCGTTGGGGGCAAAGTTGCTGTTGGGCAGGAACTGGCTCAGCACCACGATTTCGCCGTTGCCGTAAATCTGGTAGGCCATCAGGGCGCTGGCGTCCACCTTCATGCTGCCGCTCATAGCCATGAGCACCTGGCTGTTGTCCTGGGTGACAGCCACTTCCACATTGGACAGGTTCTCATAGCTTCCGGCATTTTTCAGGTTGGCATCCTTGCCCACGGTGGTATCGTTATAGGTCTCTGCCCGGTAAAGGCTCTGCTCCGGGCCCTGGGTCATCACCAGGGTGCCGTCCAGGCTGTAGGAGAGGATGATGCCCTTGGCGGTATCCAGCACGATGGTAAACTTCTGATTGTTGTCCGTCATGCCTTCCAGGGTCAGCTGGCTGCCCAACTGCTCCATCTTGGTAAATTCCTTGGTGGTGGGCTCCGCCTCCTCCTGGGCTGTGCCGGGGAGGGTCAGCTGGAACTGCTGGCCGGCAATCTCGTAATCCTTCTCGGCCCAGGCGTTGCCTTCCTTCAGCTTCACAGAGATGTTCAGCAGGTAGTCCCGGCCTTCCATGGCCTCGAACATGGGAAGCTCAATGGAGAAATCCTCCACATGGTCGCCGGTCATGAGGCTCTTGCCCTTCATGGCGGGGGTGGTAAGATTCAGGTCGTCGCCCCCCAGCTTCTTGATGCCGTCCTCCCACAGCTCCCAGGAGACGGAGAAGGCGTCAAGGCTGGTGTTCTCGTATTCGTTCACCACCTGCAGAGAGAGGGTGCCGCCGGGAACAGCTTTCAGGCTGTCGGCGTAGAAGTTCACCTGCTGGTGTACCTTCTTGGCCTCCGTCATCTTGGGGGTGGGGGTGCGGTCAGCAAAGAGCATACCGTTGCCGCAGAAGGCGTCGTCGTTGGCATTCTTGTCAATCCAGTCGCCGCCGTAGCCCCAGAACTCTTCCTTGGTGCCGTCGGTACCGTACCGGACGGTGCGGATGGACTGGTCCACATAGTCCCAGATAAAGCCGCCCTGGGCCTTATCGTTCTGCCGGATGGCATCCCAGTGCTCCTTGGCGTTGCCGTAGGACAGGCCCATGGCGTGGTTGTACTCAGAGTGGATAAAGGGCATCCGGCCGTTGTAGCCCGCCACATAGTCGGGAAGGACATACTGGGTGGAATGAATGTCCACGATGTTGTTTTTCCGCACATCCACGCTCCAGGGGTCCTGGCCGTTGGTCTTTACATAGGGGTGCTGATAGTTTTCGCTCTCCCGCTCGTACTTCCGCAGGCGGCTGGGGTCCCGAGCCAGCAGGTACATGGAAGCCACCCAGAAGCCGTAGTTTTCATTCAGGGGTGCGTAGCTGTAAGTGGCTTCGTTGCCCAAAGACCACATCACCACGCTGGGGTTGTTCTTATACATTTCCAGGTTGGTAGCCACCCGGTCGGTGACCGTAGCCACCCACTCCGGCATACCCTGGCCGGTGCCGGTGGGCACCTTTGCGCCGTAGGAAGCGGCTCTGTGGCTCTCAATGTTGGCCTCGGCACACACATAGATGCCCAGTTCGTCCGCCAGGCTGTAGAGCACCTTGTCGTTGGGGTAGTGAGCGGTGCGGATGGCGTTCAGGTTGTGCTGCTTCATGAGGGTCAGATCCGTCAGGTAGTCCTCGTACCGCAGGGCATGGCCGTACTCCAGGTCGGTGTCGTGGCGGTTGACGCCCCGCAGGATCATCTGGCGGCCGGTAATCTGCATCTGCTCCCGTCCGTCGGCGGTAATGTCCACCTTGTAGATCTCCCGGAAGCCAATCCGCTCCACCACGGACTCCATCACGTTGCCCTCGGCGTCCTTCAGCTCCAGCACCAGGCTGTACAGGTTGGGGGTGTCGGGGAACCACTTGGCGGGGTTCGTCACCTTCATGGTGCTGGTGACGGTGGTGCCTGCATCCCGGAGCTTTTCCTCGAAGGTTCCGGCGGCATTCAGGGTCACCTGCTTATCCTCTGCGACAGCCACAGGGGTGCCGTTGTTGTCCAGAATCCGGGCAGAGAGGGTATAGGTGCCTGCCTGCTCATTGTGCAGGGCACGGAGATCCGTCTCCACGGTGACGTTCACATCACTGTCCACGCTGGTGCGGTCCACAAACTGGGTCTTTACGAAGAAGTCCCGGATTTCCGCCTCGTCCTTGGAGTACAGATACACATCCCGGTAGATACCGCTCTGGCGGATGAAGTCCTGGTTCTCCAGCCAGCTGCCGATGGACCACCGGAACACCTTCAGGGCAATGGTATTCTCCCCGGGTTCCAGGTAGGGGGTGATGTTGAAATCATGGGCGGTGAAGGCGTCGGTGGAGTAGCCCACCTTGTGGCCGTTCACATACAGATAGTAGGCAGACTCCACACTCTGGAAGGAGATGAAAATCTCCCGTCCGTCCCAATTCTCCGGCACCGTGAAGGTGGTGCGGTAGTAGCCCACCGGGTTGTACTGGGTGGGAGCGTGGGGGTTGTTGTAGTCCTGGGGTTCAAAATTGCCGAACCAGGGCAAAGAGTGGTTGGTGTACATAGGCTCATCGTACTTGAAGGTGCCGTCCTCGTTCCGATAGGTCTGCCAGGCCTGGGGCACATATTCCGGCTGGAAAGCGTCGCCGGTGTACTCCTTGGCCAGATACTGGGCGTCCACCTTCTCCGCCTCGGCAGGGTTCTCCACCAGGGCAAAATCCCAGTCCTTTCCGGAAAGGAGCTGGTAAAACTCCGAATTCTCCGGGCCTACATTGTCCATGACGGACTTTTCGGCGGCCAGAGCCGCGTCGGTGGAGTGATAGGAGATAAACTGACTCTTGGCCCGCTCCCGGTTGATACCGATGACCTCACTTTCATCGTACCACTCGTCACCGGTGAAGCCCGCTTCACCATCTGTGAACTTCACGCCGCTGAGGAAATGTTCCTCCCGCATATTGAGTGCCTCGTCATATACGGCGGAGCCGGCCAGGGGGACTGCGTTTACCACCGGGGCACAGCCCAGGGTAAGCGCCGCAGCCAGAGCTGCGGAAAGGGTTCGCTTGAATACTGGTTTCATAATCTGCTTGCTCCTTACGCTTTTTTTCGCTGGGGTATGCAGGAACCAATTCTTTTCCTTCCTGATTGGGGGGATTTCCCCGGAAACCGGAGAAATCCCCCAACGGTTAACGGTTTTTCTCCTTTCTCAGCTTCACTGCCGTCACGCTCAGGCAAGCGGCGGAGGTGAGAAGCAGGGCTGCCAGCAGAGCCGGATTGCCGGTTTCGCCGGTCTGGGCAGGGCCCTCCGGGTCGGTGGCAGGCTTGGTAGTCTCTGTGGGCTTGGTGGGCTCACTGGGCTCCGTGGGCTTGGTAGGCTCACTGGGGTCAGTAGGCTCGGTGGGGTCGGTAGGCTCACTGGGGTCAGTAGGCTCGGTAGGATTGGTGGGGTCGGTGGGGTCGGTGGGGTCGGTAGGCTCCGTAGCGTCCTCCTCAAACACCGCCGTCACCGTCACAGCCTTCTCGGGCATGGTGAAGGCGTTGTTCTCCACCACCACATCCGCACTTTCCCACCGGACGAAGTGCCAGCCTTCCGCCGCCTGGGCGGTAAGGGTCACGGTCTCTCCGGGGGCAGCCTCAGCGGTATCGGCAGAAGCCGTACCCTGTCCCTGGGTGTTCACCGTCACAGCACAGCTGGCGGGGGTGGTAAGGGTGATGTCCAGCTTGTCCAGCTGAGGAGATTTGGTGTCGGGACCGGTAAATACCAGGGTACCTGCGCCAATCTCGGTCACCTCCAGGGTGAAAGTGACGGTATGGGTTTCCCGGGCCTCGTCCCCGGCACCGGCTACCACTTCTCCGGCTGCAATCTTCCCATCCGGCTCAGACCAGGCCAGCTTGTTCTTGGTGTCGCCGCTGCGGAAGGTGGCGGTGACGGTGTAGGTGCCGGCAACCTTTGCCACATAGGGGAAGGAGATGGTGTCCTCCTGGTTCAGGCAATTGATGTACTCCCCGTGGCTGGCCCAGCCGGCCTTGGCCACCTGCAGTGCCCACTGACCGTCGCTGGGCAGCTCTACATTGTGAAGCTCAGCAAATTCCGCTTCCAAAGTAAGGGTGACACCCCCCTGGTCAGGCAGGTAGAAGGGGTCGTCCTGGGTGTACTGCTCCCGCTCCACCAGAAGGTCTCGGGCTTCCAGCAGGGCGAAGTAGGCGTCCGCGATTTCACTCTGGGCGGGGCTTTCCGCCTGGAGCACTGCCTCGGCAGCCTCCAGAGCCTGGGCAAAGTCCTCCCAGCCCTCTGTATACCAGCTCTCCCGCAGGCCCTGGACTTCCTCCACCAGCGCCTGCAATTCTTCCTTTTCCACGGAGTCCCGGTCCCGGATGGTGACGGTGGCTACCGTATCAAAGCCCAGAATCAAGCCCTTTTCCTGGGTGGACAGCTCGATGGTAAAGTCCCGGTCTCCCGTCACATTGGTATTGCGCCGGGTTTCCACCGGGGCGGTTTTCTCCGTCTCGCCCGGCTGGAAGGTGATTTCCGTAATCAGTTCGGTGTTAAAGTCGTCCTGGATGGCGCTGCCGGGGTTGGGGGAAAGCCGGACGGTGACGCTCTGGTCGGGGTTGGTACCGCCTACCCGCACCACCTTGACCTCCATCCGCTCATTTTCGCCCATGGTGTAGCTGTCCATCTCCAGACCCACCATGCCCAGGCCGTTGTTGTTGATGACATAGGCCGACTCCACGCCGATGGCCTTGGAGGTGACCCGCAGCTCCAGGGTATGCTCCCCATGGGGCAGGTCGGGGGAGGTGAAAATCACCTGGCCCAGGGCACGGGCGGAGGCTGCCGTATCGATGGTGGCTACCTTCTCCCCGTCGATATACACATCCGCCTTGCCGTGGTTGGGGTCCTTGGTACCCATGAGATAAATCTTGCTGCCGGTGAAGGTGGTGGTGAAGCTGGCGCCGGTATTGGCCCACTTGTTGGTGCCGCCGATGAACTGGGAGCCGGTTTCATCCGTCCAGCCGGAGCCGAAGGAGAAGGCGGAGTTGGTGATGTCCAGCACATCCATGCCCTCGGGGGCTGCCCCGGGAAGCTGGAAGCCCTTGCTGGCCTTGTACACGCCCACCTCGCTGAGCATGGGCACCTTCCCCTCGGGGACGGTGACGGTAATGCGCACCTGGTCGCCCTTTACGATGCCGGTGCGGCACAGCCGCTTGCCGCCGATGGTCTGGCCGGAAGCCAGCTCATGCCACTGACCCGCAGCATCCCGGTATTCCACCAGGTACTGGTTGATTCTCTGGCCGAACTGGATAGCCTCCTCAATGGACACCACATCGAAGCTCTGAACGCCGCCCAAATCCAGCAGCAGCGTGCCGGTATTGGTGCCGTCAGAGGTGGTCCAGTAGGTGTCGTCCTGTCCGTCCATGGTGTTGCCGGGCTTGTAAGCCAAGTCGTTGCCCCGGACGCTGTCGGCGGAAGCGGACTGCACCAGGTTGTTGGCAAAGGTCTGACGCACATTCTGCCCGAACTCCGTCACCCGGTCCAAAATGGCCTGGTCTACGGTACCCACATTGTTGGGGGGGACATTCAGCAGGAAGGTGGCGTTGTGTCCTACGGAGCGGAAGTACATATCCGCCAGGGCAGAAATGGTCTTGGGGGTATTCTTGGTAGTGCCCCAGAACCAGCCGGAGGTAATCCGGGCGTCCGCCTCGGGAACCGTCCACTGGTTGCCGTTTTCCAGACCGATGGTGTAGCCTCCCTGGGAATTGCTGTTGATGGTGTTGGCGGTCTTGTCCACCTGGGACTTAGACCAGGTGTTCTCGTGGGCGTAGCCGTTCTCGTTGCCAATCCACCGGACGGTGGTGTAGGCCTCGGCGCCGAAGAGCATACAGTCGGCGTCAAAACCGGCGGCCTTGCCCTCATGGCTCTGGATGGTTTCAAACCACCGTTCAAAATCATACTCCTGAGCGTTGGCGCCGGAACCCTTGGCGCCGTCCATCCACACCTCCCGGAAGCGTCCTGCGTTTCCGTAGATGGGGTTGCCCAGAATCTCGTTCAGCTGATTATTGTAGTAGTCGTTGTAGTCCAGCACATCGTTTTCCTTGCTGGTGGCGTCGCCGTTTTCATCGTAGTAACCATAGCTGGGGTCGTGGATGTCCCAGGGGGACAGGTACAGGCCCATATCCATGCCGTACTTGGTACAGGCGGCGGACAGCTCCGCCAGAATATCCCCCTGACCGTCCTTGTAGCTGGTAGCCGCCACATCGTATTCGGTCCAGGCGCTGTTCCAGATACAGAAGCCGTCATGGTGCTTGGCTGTGACGATGAGCATCTGGAAGCCGGCATTTTTCAGGGTACGCACCATGGTATCTGCGTCAAAATCCTCTTCCAGCTTGAAAATCTCGTCCGGGGTCTTGTTCCCGTAATTTTCGCCCCACTCAATCTCGTTGAAGGTGTTGGGGCCGAAGTGGCAGAATGCGGACAGCTCCGCCTTCTGGTACCAGTACTGGTTGGCGTCCGGCACCACGGCATCCGCCTCCGGCGCCGGGGTGCCGGTGGCGGTCAGGTCACTGTCAGCAATGTACCCGGAATCCGCCGCCTGGGCTCTGGGAATCCCGGAGCCGGATAACAGTCCTGCCGCAATGGTACCGGCCATAAGCCACGCCAAACCGCGTTTGACCAGGTTTTTACCCATTTGTTTTCCTCCTATACTCTGCTTTTACCCAGCGAAACCCCCATTATGCATACTGCCCCTTTGCCGTTTTCAGTTGGCAAAGGGGCAGACCCCATCGTCTGGGTGGGAATGGGTTGCGGGGGCGGGAGATTCCGGCTGCCGGAATCTCCCATGGAATATTGTATTGCTTAGTTCGCCTTTTCCTTCCGGAGCCGCACCCACATCACGGCCACACAGGCGGCGGAGGTGAGTAGCAGCGCCATCAGCAGGAAGGGACTGGCCAGCTCGCCGGTCTGGTCCGGGCCGTCCGGGTCCGTAGCGGGCTTGGTGGTTTCCGTAGGCTCGCTGGGGTCGGTGGGCTTGGTAGGCTCGCTGGGGTCGGTGGGCTTGGTGGGGTCGGTAGGCTCACTGGGGTCGGTGGGGTTGGTGGGCTCGGTGTAATCCGGGTCCTTCTCACCGCATTCGGTGCAAACACCGTTTTCGAAGTTATGACCCTTGGCAGGGATCACCTTCCAGGTATCCAGGTCGGCGATGGGCTTGGTCATAGCCTCGTCCTCGAAGGCGGCACCGCATTCACACACATAATAGGCCTTGGTGCCGGGCTGGGTGCAGGTGGGAGCCTTGCCCTCCACCAGGGTGACGGTGTGGGTGTGAACCGCCTCCCACTTGGCATAGAGAGTCAGATCTGCCGTCACAGCGGCCGCAAAGTCATAAGCCTCGGTGCAGGCCTCATCGGTGTACCAGCCCCGGAAGATATAACCGGTGCGCTCCGGGTCGGCAGGCTGTGTCAGGGTCTCGCCGGAGGTGACCAGCAGGCTCTCCACGGCGGTGCCGCCCTGGGTGTTGAAGGTCACCAGGTGCTTCTCCACAGGGGTCACGCCATTGGCGTGGCAGAGGAAGCTGTCCACCTTGCCGTAGAAGGCGCCACTCTTGCTGCCGATGCGGGCCACGGGAATGTCAAAGGAGGCGTGCTGGATACCGGTCTTGCCCATAAACTGGGTAGTGGCGTTCTCATCCGGCAGGAAGGAGCCAACGGCAGCGATCTTCTGTCCGTCCACCACCAGGTAGGTACGGCTTCCCTCGTTGGTGATGGTCAGCTCCACCCACTCGTCGTGGGGCAGCTCATAGTCGAACACATACTGGTAAAGCTCTCTGGCAAAGCCCAGCTTCCACTTGCCGTTGCCGGCAGGGATGGCCTTTACCACGTGCTCGCCGTAGGCAGCATCTGCCTCCAGAAGAATCTGCTCTTCATCGGCATGGCTTCCGTCCTTGTATACCCGCAGGGTCACGGAGTTGTTGGGCCCCAGCACATCCAGGCCGGTGGCGGCATAGCTTTCGCCCCCTGCCAGCACCAGGGCACCGTTTTCCAGGGTGGCGCCGGTGAGGGTCAGGTTCCGGTCATTGCCGGAGTAGTCCGTCTCATTGGTGAAGGGATACTGGGCATAAGCCTGGGTTCCCTCCTTCAGGGATACCTTGTGATAGGGGTTGGTGTTGGGAGCGGTGGAAAGGACTGCCACGCTCTCCTGGGTCTGGGCGTAGGTCCGGTCCAGGCCGTCGCCGCCCATGCCCCACATCTTCACGCTCAGGTAAGGCAGCGCGCTCATAAACCGGTCGAAGGTGTCGGTCTCGTTGATACCGGCGGCCCGGGTGTCGATGTTGTCTTGCCAAATGGCGTAGCAGGCGCCCAGCATCTGGGAGGAGCCGCTGGGAATCCAGGTGCCGCCCATGTTCTCCGGCTGCCAGCTGTTATACAGGCTCTGGGCGTTCAGGTAGTCCCCATAGCCGCCCGTGGAGCCGTTGCCGCTGGGTACCATATACAAATAGCCGTCAATGGTATTGACCAGCTGGAAGCCCAGGTTGAACATGGCCTGGGGATTGGCCCAGCCGGTGTTCCAGATATTCATCTGGGCCCCCTGGACATCGGCCGCGGTGAAGGGGGAGCTTTCTCCGCTGCTCATCTGGGACAGGCTGCCCCATACCCGCACCTGACGGCCCTTCACGTTGCGGATGTAGTCAATCATTTCCTTCAGGAAGGCCCGGTAGGCAGGATGGCTGTCGTAGAACTCGTCGGCGCCGATGTGAACGATGGTGTTCTTGTCATAGATGCCCGCTTCGATGTACTCGTCGAAAATGTCCTTGATGATGTCCACAGCCTCGGTCTTGCTGATGTCCACATGATCGAACCAGGGACGGTTGCCGCCCTTCTTTTCCAGAACCAGGTCAGGGCGTTTCAGGGTGTACTTGATGTAGTGGGTAATGGACAGAGCGTGGGCCGGAACATCGATTTCGGGAATGATGTCCACACCCAAAGCCCGGGCGTCCCGCATGAAGGACTTAAACTCTTCCTTGGTGTAGTAGTAGTCCTTGGAGGTCAGGCCGTCCTGGGAGTACTCCAGACGGAAGCCCTGGTAGGAGTTCCAGGCCTCGGCTTCCTTGTCGGCAGCCACATAGTCCTCCATGAAAATCAGGTTGTCGCTCAGGTGGACATGGAAGCTGTTCATCTTGTACCAGGCCATGTTCTTCACGATATTGCGCAGGGTCTCCATGGAGGTGGGCTTCCGGCCCACATCCAGCATGAAGCCCCGGTTCTGGAACTCGGGATAGTCCCGGGCGGTACCCTGGGGAATGGCGTAGTCCCCACGAAGCTTCAGAATCTGCAGCACGGAGCGGGTGCCCCAGTAGCTGCCCACGGAATCGTTGGCCTGAATGACCACCTGGTCCGTGACTACCATATTATAGGTTTCCTTGTCGAAGCCGCGGTCATTGCGGTAGGCCAGGACAATGTCCCCGGCCTGGGCGCCGCTCTCCACGATGGAAAGGTTCAGGCCGAACAGGTCGGCAATATCCGCCTGGAGCTCCTGGGCAACGGACAGGAAGCCGCCCTCGTCAACAATCCGGCTGTTGGGGGTGAGGCGGAAGGTCTTGCCCTGCTGCTCAGCAGAGGAATACCACTGGGCCAGCTCCGGCACCACCACAGGCTTTTCGTTGCCTTCGTTGGCGGAGTGCTCGCCGGGGATGGTCAGCTCCACGGTGGCAGAGCCTTTGTTGGTCACATCGGCCTTCTCCCACACGGTGACGGAGATTTCCACCTTGGTATCCACCAGGGGGGTGTAGATGGTGCCGTCGGCACCCACTACCTGCTCAAAGTTGCAGCCCCACTCCATGTCGTACTTGGCGGGCACTTCACCCTTGATGACCACCTTGTCGTTCTCCACCACGGCGCTCTGGGCCAGTTCCGCCGCGGTCAGCGCCGGGGTCACCACAATCTCGGATTTCTCCTGATACACTTCAAACTCATACAGCGCCACATTGTTCCAGAAGTCGCTGGAGTAGCTTTCCACCCACACCCGGACATACCGGGCTTCCACCGGCGCGTCAAAGTTTACCGTCTGGATGGGGGCGGTGGCGGGGGTGAGCTTGCCCTCATAGGTTTTCTGGGTCGTCCAGTCCTGCCCATCCAGAGAGGTCTGGACGTGCCACTTGTCGGCGTTGTTGTTCTCCCAGTAGAGAACCACGCTGCCCACCATATATCTGGCACCCAGGTTATAGGTGATGGTGGGGTTCTCCACATTCTGATTGGTGGCCCAGCGGGAGTTCCTGCTGGTCTTGTCCCCGTCTCTGGCCTTGTCGGCGGTGAAGGAGGTGCCGCTCTCCACATTGGTGGCAGAGGCGGTGACCCCGGACTCCCGGGCAATGTTGGTGCCCTCGGGCAGGGTGACAATCTCGTCCACCACTTCCGGCATATGGCCGTAGACCTCAAACTCCCGGACACCCACATTATACCAGTTGGGAACGGCCTCGCCGTACTTGGTAATCCGCAGCCGCACATACTGGGCATTCACGGGGCTTACCAGGGTATGCTCCGCCTCCCGCACGCTTTCCGCGCCGGTAACGCTCACCTGCTCCGTCCAGCCGCTGCCGTCGGAGGAGGTCTCAATCACATAGTCCTGGATGTTGGTCTTTTCCCAGAACACCTTGAAGCCGGTGATGGTACGCTCCTGGCCCAGATCCAGCTGGAGCCACCGCTCGGTGGTGCCCTTTCCGTCATTGTTGGTGCCCCACCGGGAGGTCTCGCTGTAGTCTCCGTCGATGGTGGCGGAGGGGGGGAACTGATCCGTCTCCGTGTCGGAGGCGGTGGCAACCACCCCGTTCAGCCGGGCCAGATTGCCGATGGTGGGTACAGCCTCCTCACTGCCGTACACCTCAAATTCGTAGACAGACACATTGAACCAGCTGGCACCTGCCACGGCGGTTTCATAGTCCGTTACCCGCAGACGCACATACCGGGCCTGAACCGCCTCATCCAGAGTATAGGTCATATGCAGCTGGGAGGGTTTCTCCGTTTCCGTCACCCGGGCTGTCCAGACCTGACCGTCCTGGGAGGTCTCGATGGTATAGGCGGTCGCGTTGGCCACTTCCCAGTAAATCTGGAAGCTGCGGATGGTATACGCATTGCCCAGGTCGTACTGAAGCCAACGCTCCGGCTTGCTTGCGTTGGCGTCGGTTGCCCAACGGGAAGCCTTGTCGGTTGTGTTGCCGTCTCTGGCCTTGTCCGCTGTGAAGCTGGTGCCCGCCTCGGAGTTGGAGGCGGTGGCCACCACACCCTCCAGCCGGGCCAGGTTCACGTCCTCCCCCTTGGGCTGCACAGCGGAAGCTGCAAAGGGCAGGCCTGCCAGCAGCACCAGGGCCAGCAGGGCTGCCAGCCATTGGATTTTCCTGTTTCTCATGTTTCACACCTCTTGATTCAAATATTTTGGATCTTTGCGGTTTTTCCCCAGCATGGGAATCTGCGGAAAATAAAAACCATGCTGCCGCCGCCCCCATGGACAAAGGCCGTACCATCCCGCCCGCCACGGAAGCTGCGGCACACATGGTCATGCCTGATTGAACAGTAACATCCCACGAGCCGATGCATTTCCTGATTCCGGGATTTTGCCTGCGGCCACTGCGCCTGATTTTTATATTCCATCCATATTCTACCAAACCGGCCTTTCCCTGTCTACTTACAGTCCCTCCAAAGATTTCCTGAAAAATTGTGCATTTTGCATAGGAAGTCTGGGAAAAGCAAATTTTTTCTGAGATTTTTCCCACAGGGTCTTTCCCCCTGCATAAAAGTGCCCCCCGGAGGGGAATTGGTTTCCCCATATCCTCCGGGGGTGTGAGATGATGAATCAGCTGCGATTGGTAAACTTACGGATTTTTACCGCCGCCACAGCCAGGCAGGCCGCAGAAGTCAGGGCCGGGAGGGCAAAGGTGGGGGCCAGCCCCAAAACCATCGCCGTCACCAGCACCAGTGCCAGCATTCGCTTTTTCAGGTGTTGCACAGTATTTCTCCTTTTCTGCTTTTCCAACGAAGTCCGCCGGTTTTCCTTCCTATCTTCCTTTTGTCTCTTTGCCTTTCCGGGCAGGAAACTTCATCTTGTTTATCCTTACCATGAATTTCCATATTTTGCAATACAAATCTGAATATTTTCACAATGTGCACCACCTTCAGGGCGTTTCCCGTCAAAAAAACGCAATCTCCTACCCTTTTCTTTTGTTGAAGTTGACACACGGCGCGATCTTTGCTATAATTGACAAAATTCCGGTGGAACACCCAGCTTTTTTTGGAGGGATACCATGATAAAGGCAGACAATGCAGTGATGATTGTGGCCGGAACTTCCAGCCGCTTTGCCCCCCTGTCTTACGAGCACCCCAAGGGGCTGACCCGGGTGCGGGGAGAGGTTCTCATCGAGCGGCAGATTGCCCAGCTCCGGGCGGCGGGTATCCGGGACATCTACCTGGTGGTAGGCTACATGGGAGACCAGTTCTCCTACCTGCAAAGAAAATTCGGGGTACATATTCTGGAAAATTCCCAGTATGCCCAGCGGAACAACCACGGAAGCATCTACACCGCCCGGGAGGTGCTGGGCAACTCCTATGTGTGCTGCGGAGACAACTATTTTACCGTCAACCCCTTTGAACCGGAGGTGGAGGGCAGCTACTACGCCACGGTGTACGCCCAGGGGCAAACCCCGGAGTGGTGCGTCTACACGGATGAAGAAGATTGCATTACCCGGGTGGAAATCGGCGGCAAGGATGCCTGGTATATGCTGGGGCACACCTTCTGGGACAAGGACTTTTCCCGGAAATTCCTGGACATTCTGGAAAAGGAATATGACCTGCCGGAAACCCGGGACAAGCTGTGGGAGGGCATCTATGCCGACCATCTGGATAAGCTTTTCATGAAGCGCCGGTGCTACCCCGACGGAGCCATCTTTGAGTTTGACACCCTGGACGAGCTGCGGGTCTTTGACCCCTCCTACTGGGAGGACAGCCGCTCTGTCATCTTGAAGGATGCAGCGGCGCAGCTGGGCTGCGGGGAAAGGGAGCTGACAAAGCTCCGGGCCCTGCGGGGCAGCACCAATGCGGCGGAGGGCTTCTCCTTCTGCTGCCAGGGCAGACAATACCACTACAACTATCAGGAAAGAATTGTGAGGGAAGGGTAATGGCAAGACAGATTGAGACCCGGGACATCCCCCGGATTCGGGAGCTTCTGCAAAGGGTTTTGGGTGTGGAGGACTATACCCAGCTGGAGCGGCTGGGAGGACTGACCAACCGCACCTACAAAACCACCCTGGAAAACGGGGAAATCTATGTGGTGCGGATTCCCGGGGAGGGCACCGGGGACATGATTTGCCGGGCAGATGAGAAAATCAGCACCACCCTTGCCTGCTCCCTGGGGGTGGATGCGCCCCTTCTGTACTTTGGAGACGGGGGCGAGAAGGTCAGCCGTTACATCCCCAAAGCCCAGACTTTGTGCGCCGCCGCCCTGCAGGAGCCGGAGCGGATTGCCCAGGCGGCAGAGCTTCTGCGCCGGGTACATACCTGCGGCATAGACACGAAGGTTCCCTTCCAGGTGTTCTCCATGGCAGAATCCTACGAGGGGATTATCAAGAAGAAAGGCGTACCCATGTACGCCGATTACCCGGAAATTAAGGAAGCGGTGGCAGCCATCCGGCAAAGTCTGCCGGAGCCGGCCCTTGTACCCTGCCACAACGACCCCCTGTGCGAAAACTGGGTGCAGGGGGCGGACAAGCTGTACCTGCTGGACTGGGAATACGCCGGCATGAACGACCCCATGTGGGATCTGGCGGATGTGTCCATCGAGGCAGGCTACACCCAGACCCAGGACAATCAGCTCCTGGAAAGCTACCTCCAACGGAAACCCACCGGTGAGGAACAGCGGCGGTTTCTTGCCAACAAGATTTATGTAGACTACCTGTGGACCCTCTGGGCCAAGACCCGGGTCCCCTATGACGGACAGCCCATGGAGGACTGGGCGGCGGAGCGGTACGCCCGGCTGAAGGGCTTTTTGGCGGAATTCGGGAGGCTGGAAGCGGCGGTATGCAGGTAATTCTTTACATCGACCCGGGCACCGGGAGTATGCTCTTTACGGTGCTCATCGGCATTCTGGGTGCCTTCGTCTACACATTGCGGATGCTGTGGATCCGGCTTCGGTTCCGCCTCTCCGGCGGCAGAAGCAAGGACACCCGGGAAAAGCACCCCTTTGTGATTTTCTCCGATGACAAGCGGTACTGGAACATTTTTGCCCCCATCTGCCGGGAGCTGGGGAGCCGGGGCATTGACACGGTGTATTTCACCCAGTCCCCCGACGACCCGGCCCTGACCCAGAAGGACCCCCATGTAAAGGCGGTGTGCATCGGCAAGGACAACCGGGCCTTCACCAAGCTGAACTACCTCCGCTCCGACATCCTCCTTTCCACCACCCCGGGGCTGGAGGTGTACCAGTGGAAGCGTTCCCCGGAGGTCAAGTGGTATGTCCACATCCCCCACGCCCCCAGCGACATCACCTTGTACCGGATGTTCGGCATCGACTATTATGACGCTGTGCTTCTCTCCGGGGACTACCAGGCAGAGCAAATCCGCCAGCTGGAAGCCCTCCGGGAGCTGCCTGCCAAGGAGCTTGTCAAGGTAGGAATCCCCTATATGGATGAGATGGCTGCCCGGCTTTCCCAGGCAGAGCAGCTGCCCCCCCACCCCACCACGGTGCTGCTGGCCCCCTCCTGGGGAGAGAGCGCCCTGTTTTCCGTGTACGGCGGGGAGATTCTCCGGGTGCTGCTGGCAACCGGCTACCATGTGATTGTCCGCCCCCACCCCCAGTCCTTTGTGTCGGAAAAGGAGCGGATTGCGGCCTTGCAGCGGGAATTTCCCGAAAGTGACCGGCTGGAATGGAACCGGGACCGGGACAACTTCCAGGTGCTGCGCCGTTCGGACATTCTGATTTCCGACTTCTCCGGGGTGATTTTTGAGTTCTCCCTGATTTACGACAAGCCGGTGATTTACACCGACCCCAACTTTGATTTGGGGCCATACGATGCCTGGTGGCTGAAAGACCCCCTGTGGACGGTGGGAGCCCTGCCCCGGATTGGAGAGGCCCTCACCCGGGAGAATCTGCCGGAGCTGAAAAGCCTGATTGACGCCTGCCTGCAAGACCCCCGGTATGCCGCAGGACGGCAGCAGGTGAAGGCGGAAACCTGGGCTGAGCCCGGCCAGGGAGCCCGGCTTGCCGCCGACTACCTGGAAGCAAAGCTCCGGGAGCTGAACGCCAAAGAGGAGGGCTGACCCCATGTCCTTACTATCCATTCTGGAAACCATTCTCATCGGGCCGCTGAAGCTGGTATTTGAGATGGTCTTTACCCTTTCTTATCAGCTGACGGGAAATCCCGGCCTTTCCATTGTGTTTTTGAGCCTGGTGATGAATCTTCTGGTGCTGCCCCTTTACAAGCGGGCGGATGCCATGCAGGAGCGGGCCCGGGATGTAGAGGCGAAGCTCTCCGCCGGGGTGGGACACATCCGCAAGACCTTCACGGGAGACGAGCGGATGATGATTCTCCAGACCTACTACCGCCAGAACCACTACAAGCCCACAGACGCCATGAAAGGCTCCGTGTCTTTGCTGCTGGAAATCCCCTTCTTCATGGCGGCCTACCAGTTTTTGTCCCACCTTTCCATCATGGAGGGGACGCCCCTTGGCCCCATTGAGAACTTGGGTGTGCCGGATACGCTTCTGAGCATCGGAGGCATACGCATCCATGTGCTGCCCTTTGTGATGACCGGTATCAATATCCTGTCCAGCCTTTTGTACCTGAAGGGCTTCCCCTTGAAAAGCAAGCTTCAGGTGTACGCCATGGCGGCCTTTTTCCTGGTGTTTTTGTATAACTCCCCGGCCTGCCTGGTGTTTTACTGGACCCTCAACAACCTCTTTTCCCTGGGAAAGAACATCTGCTACCGCCTTTTCCGGGGCAGAACCCCCGCCCGGGAAAAGAAAGTCCGTCCCAAAAAGGAATGGAACCCGGACAAAAAGACCTTCTATATGGGCTGCGGGTTTCTGACGGTGCTCATCGGCGTGCTGATTCCCTCTGCCTACTTGGCCGCCTCTCCTCAGGAGTATGTGGACCTTTCCCACTTTGTCCACCCCCTGTGGTTCCTGGCAGCCTCTGCCGCCATGGCGGCAGGCACCTTCCTTCTGTGGCTGCCGGTGTTCTACGGCCTGGCAAAGCCCGGGGGTAAGGTATTCCTGGAGCGGAGCCTCTTCGCCCTGAGTGGGGTGATGCTGGCTACCTACCTGTTCTTCGGCAGCAAGCTGGGGGTCATCTCCTCGGATTTGCAGTACGAAACCGGCCTGTGGTTCCCCCTGGCAGAGCAGTGGGGAAACATCGCCCTGTGGATTGTGCTGGGGGGACTTCTCTTTTTCCTGGCAGCCAGATTCCGGAAAATGCCTGCCCCGGTGCTGCTGGTGGCGGCGCTGAGCCTGGTTTGCATGGCGGGGATCAACACCGCCCAGGTGTACCAGTCGGTCAAGTCCCTGGAGGCCACCCCCGCCCAGGACCGGCAGTTCCGGATTCCCCTGAGCAAAGAGGGAAAAAATGTGGTGGTCATCATGCTGGACCGGGCCCTGGGGGAGTACATTCCCTTTTTGATGGAGGAAAAGCCGGAGCTTGCAGCCATGTTTGACGGCTTTACCTACTACGGCAACAGCGTCTCCTTCGGCGGCCACACCAACTTCGCCAGCCCCGCCCTGCTGGGAGGCTATGACTACACCCCGGTGGAGCTGAACCGCCGGGAGGACAAGACCATGGTGGAAAAGCACAACGAGGCGTTGAAGCTCATGCCCACCCTCTTTTCCCAGGCAGGCTACCGGGTGACGGTGGCAAATCCCCCCTATGCCAACTACCAGTGGGTGCCGGATTTAAGCATTTTTGATGACATTCCCAACTGCAACGCCTACATCGCCCAGTGGAAACCGGGTCAGCGGGAGAAGTACAGCGGCACCCAGGAGCGGAATATGCGGAATTTCTTCTGCTTCTCCCTGATGAAAACCCTGCCTCTTCCGGCCCAGTACCTGGTGTATGACGGCGGTCAGTACCTCCGGGCTCCCGGAGGCGGCAAGGCAGGCCAGGAGGAATACGGCAACCAGAGCCTTTGGAGCAATTTCCAGGCTTCCGGCTACCGCCGGGGCTTTATGATGCATTACCAGGTGCTGGAGGGTCTGAAGGATGTGACCCAAATCCGGGACGGAGGGGAAAACACCTTCCTGTTTCTGGGGAACGACACCACCCACGAGCCTATGATGCTCCAGCTTCCCGGCTACGTGCCCCAGGACGAGGTGGACAACACCGCCTTCAGAGCCCTCCTGCGGAACCGCCGGGACGAGGCCGGGCGGGTGCTGAAAATGAACAATGTGAGCCAGATTGTCCACTACCAGTCCAACATGGCAGCATTGCTCCAGATTGGTGCCTGGCTGGACTACCTCCGGGCTGAGGGGGTGTATGACAACACCCGGATCATTCTGGTGTCCGACCACGGCTCGGAGCAGTGGCAGATGGAAGCGCTGACCACCCAGGGCAACGGCAAGCTCCAGGATTTGGAGCGGTTTGTGCCCCTTCTGATGGTGAAGGACTTTAATGCCCAGGGCTTTACCCAGTCCCGGGACTTTATGACCAACGCCGACGTGCCCTCCCTGGCCCTTGCAGGGTTGGTGGAAAACCCCATAAACCCCTTCACCGGAAACCCGGTGGACATGGAAGAAAAGACCGCCCACAAGCAGTACATCCCCCTGTCCTTCCAGTGGCAGCTTAGCAACCAGCTTCCAAACACCTTCGCCCCCTCCCAGTGGGCAGCGGTGCAGGGCAACATCTGGGATATGGACAACTGGGAATTCTTCCCGGAGGAAACCATCCTCCAAAGCCACACCGCCCCATAAAAAAACCGCCCTGCCGGGTTTCGGCAGGGCGATTTTTCATCCATCCCCAAAGGAAGCCTGCACCGCAGTACCGATACCGGACTTTTTAGGGAATAGGGAAGAGGGAATATGTAATAGGTTCGGCGGACAAGCCGCCGATACCGGGCGGGTCAGGGAAGTAACGAATCGCAGAAGATTACCGTGCGAAATTGGCCGCGGGCACTGCCCGCAAAGGCTCCCGGCCTGTGGGAGCTGGCAAAAATCTTTGATTTTTGACTGAGGGATTCACAGTTGGCACTTTCCCAGAGTACAAACCCGTGTGGAAACCTGCCAGCCTGGAGAATCCCCCCGGTTTTGCCAGAGGCAAAACCACCCCCGCAATGGCCCGGGGGGCTTTGGTGCGCTGCCTCGATTTCCACCCGGTAACGTTACCGGGCACTGGAGGGGCAGTAACGATTCGCTGAAAGCTACCGTGCGCATTGCCACCGGGGGCACCCCGGCGTGCGAAATTGGCCGCGGGCACTGCCCGCCTATACCTCTTTATACATGGCGCCGGCGTCGTCCTTGCGGACGTTGTCTGCCACCTGGACCACCTCCACCGCCAGGGTGCGGGGGCCCAGATTGATTTCGATTCGGTCTCCGGCCTTGACCTCGTAGCTGGCCTTCACCACCCGGCCGTTGACGCTGATGCGGCCGTTGTCGCAGGCTTCGTTGGCCACGGTGCGGCGCTTGATAAGCCGGGACACCTTCAAATACTTATCCAGTCTCATTCTGCCACAATGTCCTTCAAAGCCTTGCTGGGCTTGAACACAGGCTGACGGCTGGCGGGAATCTCAATGGCCTCCTTGGTCTTGGGGTTCCGGCCTACCCGGGCCTGACGGTCCTTCACCTCGAAAATGCCGAAGCCGGACAGCTGCACCTTGTCACCCTGAGCCATGGTGGCAGCGATGGTGTCCACAGCGGCGTTGATGATGCTCTCCGTATCCTTCTTGGACAGCCCGGTTTTCTCCGCAACCTGGGCAATCAGTTCTGTTTTATTCATAGAAAATACCTCTTTTTATAAAGTTGGGAAATATAGAGTAACATAAAAAAACCGGGATTGCAAGAAAAAGTGTGGTTTTTCGGGAAATTATTTGAAAAATCTTGCCAACTTTTCTCCCTTGGGCAGGAGCAGACAGTCCTCCCGGGTGATTCCCCGGAAAAACACCACGCAGACAGCATACACAAGGCCGCCCACCGCCACCGGCACACCGCACAGCAGCGCCCGGCTGGAAATGGAAAGCACCTGGGTCAGCACATAAGTGGTGCCCCACACCGCCACACCCATGACGGCGGCAGGGATGAAAGACCTGAGCATATTGGTAAGAATCCTGGGCTTCTGGGGCACCAGACGGGAGATGGCAATGAGGTTCAGGGCACCAATAAAGAAGTAGCACAGGGCCGCTCCGATGGGAGCGCCCAGAATCCCCACCTGGGGATTGCCCACCAGCACATACACCACAATCAGCTTCACCACACCGCACACCAGCATGTTAATCACCGGCACATGGGCATAGCCGTGGGACTGGAGCACCACATTGGTGTACTGGATAATGGCGTAAAGGAACACGCACAGACCCAGAATCTGCATAAGCTGCCCTGCCAGCTCCAGCCGCACACCGGAGTAGCCGCCCAGCAACGCCATGACAGGCTCTGCCAGCAGAATCAGACCCACCGTGCAGGGCAGAGCCAGAAGCCCCGCAATCCGGGCGGCGGACTCCTCCGTGGCCTTCACCGCCTTGTGATCACTCAGGGTAATGTAAGAAGTGATGGCAGGCAGGACGCTGGTGGTAATGGGAATCATAAAGGCACAGGGCATATTGAAAATGGTCTGGGTCATGTTGTAGATACCCTTGAGGGTATCCGCCACCGCCTGGGCATCCATCTGGGGAGAAACCATCTCCTTCATGTAGAGGCCGCCGCCGATGATGTCCAGAAGCTGCCCCATATACAGGCCGCTTTCCACCACCGTCAGAAGCTGCAGGCCTGCGGCACCAATGGTAATGGGAATGGCAATGGACAGCACCTGCTTTGCCGTGGCGCCGTAGCCCTCCACCGCCTCGGAAGTCCGGGGCAGCGCCCGGTAGGCAGGTACCAGCTTCCGCCGCAGGTAAATGGCAGACACCAGACAGCTGACGGTAACGCCCAGGATGGCGCCGCCGGCAGCCAGGGGGACACTCTGGGTGTACCGCAAAACGGCATAAGCCGCCGCCAGACCCACCACCAGCTTAAACACCGCCTCCAGCACCTGGCTGACGGAGGTGGGGGCCATGTTCCCCTGGCCCTGGAAGAAGCCCCGGTAGGTGGAAAGCACACCCATAAGGAGGGCACAGGGCCCCAAAAACAATATGGCAGCCCAGGCATCCGGCTGGTTCAGAAGCTCCGCCAGCTGGCGGCACAGCACCATCATGAGAAGGGTGCTGGCAATGCCGATAATCAGGAAAATCGTCCGGCAGGTCTCATAGATTCTGCGCACCCGGTTGTAGTGCCCCAGAGCGGTAGCCTGACTGATCATCCGGCTCATGGCCACCGGCAGTCCGGCGGTGGAAATCATGAGAAGCACGGAGTAAATGTCGTAAGCGGTAATAAAATAGCTGTATCCCTGGTCGCCGATAGCCAGCTTCAGAGGGATTTTATACAGGGCGCCGATGACCTTTACCAGGACGGTAGCCGCCGCCAGCATGGCAGCGCCCTGTAAGAAGTTTTGCTTTTTATGCTCCATGGCTTTCCTCCGAAAATGCCCGGTCAATGGCGTACTGTGTCAGTTCCTGCACCACGGCCCCCAGGTCGATGGTGGTAAACTTGCCGTTCTGGTACAGGATTTTTCCCTGCACCATGGTCATGGCCACATCCGCACCATTGGCAGAGAACACAAGACCGGAGAGCACGTTGTGGCAGGGCATGAGATGGGGGGCAGTGAAGTCCACTAAGATGATGTCTGCATCCATCCCCTCTTTCAGCATACCGGTCTCCCGGCTTCTGCCCTGAGCCCAGGCGCCGCAGACGGTGGCCATCATGAGAACCGCCTGGGGCGGCATGGTCTCAGGCGCCCCGTCCTCCACCCGCTGGGAAAGGGCAGCGGCCCGCATTACCTGGAACATATCCAGATTGCCGCACTCTGCGGCCCCGCCGGTGCCCAGAGCCACATTCATCCCAGCCTTGACGCTCCGGGAGATGGGGGTGGAGGTTTTTCCGGACTTGGCAGCGGCAATGGGCAGCGCCACCGCCGAGGCATGGTGCTGACCCAGGAGCTTCCGCTCCTCCTCCGTAAGACAAGCGCAGTCCGCCGCCGTCACCGGCACCCGGAACACCCGGTGGCAGGAAAGAAGCTCACCGGGGGTCAGCCCCGTCCGGTCCTCACAGTCCTGCACCTCCCCTTCCGTCTGGGAAAGGTGGAGCTGCAAGCCCAAACCTGCCTCCGCTGCGTAGTCAGAAAGCCCCTCCCACAAAGGCGAGTTGCTGGTGTACTGGGCATAAATTCCGGCGTCAACCCGGATTCTGCCCTTATCATGCCCATGCCAGGCCTCCTTCATCCGGCAAAGCTCCTGGCACTGGGAATCGGTTTCAAAGTCAAATTCCTCGTTTTCGTCGGCAAAGCGCTGGGCTGCCAGGGCGATGTTGGCCTTGATGCCGGCCTCGTCTGCCGCCTCCGCCACCGCCTGGGGAAAGAGGGTCAGATCCGAAACGGAAGTAATGCCAAAGCGCAGGCACTCCGCAATGCCAAGAAGGGCCGAGGCCTTGGCGCTGCGGTTGTCAAGCTTGCTCTCCTTCTGCAAAAGGGTCTCCAAAGCCTCCCGGTTGGACACATCGTCCACCAGGCCCCGAAGAAGGGTAGTATGCAGATGGGTGTGGCAGTTAATAAGGCCGGGCATGGCAACCATGCCGGTGCCGTCTACAATCACCTCCGGCTTTTCCTCCGGGGGATTTTTGCCTATGTAGGAGATTTTCCCCTGGGAAATCCCCAGGCAGGCGCCGAAAAGCACCTGCATTCTCTCATCCATGGTCACAATGGTAACATTGGAAATCAGGGTGTCCAACATGATTTGCTTCCTTTCATCCGTTCAAAAAGGGTCTTTTTCTGCTCCAGCACGCTGTCCAGCTGGGAGATGTACTGCTCCGGGAACTTGGGGTTGTGGAACCGCTGGAGGGTACCGTCCGGCAGATTCACCTTGTTCATGCCGCCCCCACCCAGAGACAAAATGGAGTGGAGCTCCTCCATCATATAGATATTGTACAGACAGTCCCGGCCGTCCTTGCTCCAGCCTACATTTTCAAAGCTGCCGGACATATATTTCTGCCGGTAAAGATAATAGGGCTTGTAGCCAAGACTCCTGAACACCTGCTCCCCATAGTCCACCATCCGGGATACCTCCTCCCGGCTGGGAAGATTCCCCCGCTTTTCAAAAAGATCCGCACCTTTTTTCAGAGCCAGGGTGTGCAGGGTGATATTGGCAGGCTCCAACGCCGCCACGGTGTCCAAAGAGCGGCAGAAGTCCTCGTAATTGTCCTGGGGAAGCCCCGCAATCAAATCCATATTGATATCCCGGAAGCCCGCCGCCACCGCTTCCTGGTAAGAGCGCACCACATCCGCCCCGGTGTGGGGACGGCCGCAGGCACGAAGCACCCGGTCGTTCATGGTCTGGGGGTTAATGCTCATCCGCCCCACCCCCAGGTCAAAGAGGGTTTGAAGCTTTTCCGGATTCAAAGTATCGGGACGCCCGCCCTCCACCGTAAATTCCAGGCAGCGGCTCAGGTCAAAATTGTCCTGAAGGGCCCCAATCAGGGTTTTCAGCTGAGAGGGGGACAAGGTGGTGGGGGTGCCCCCTCCTATGTATAGGGTACGCACCCGAAAGCCGGAAGTTTCCAGGGCTTTTCCCGTAAAGGCAATTTCCTGCAGCAGCGCCTGCAAATAAGGCTCCAAAAGCTCCGTGTGCTTGCCCACGGTGCGGCTGACAAAGCTGCAATAGGCGCACCGGGTAGGGCAGAAGGGAATCCCCACATACAAAGAGATGTCTGTGGGCTCCAAAAGCCCGGCTGCCGCCGCGGTGGATTCGGAGCACTCCGCCGCCAGACGGCTTCTTCTGGGGGACACATAGTAAACCTCCTCCATGAGCTTCCGGGCGGAGGCTGCCGTCCCCCCTTCCAGCAGATGCCGGGTGGTGAGCTTGGTGGGGCGCACCCCCGCCAAAGCACCCCAGGCGGGAGCCTCCGGCAGATGGGGAAGGGCTGCTAAGTAGTAGCTCTGCTGCAAAATCCGCCGCCGCAGAGGCACGGTCTCCCCCTCCGCCTTCAGCCGCTTGGAGCTGACCGTGGTTTTGCCGTTTATGGTGATTTTTGCCGTGGCAGTAAGCCAGGTTTTCCCCCGGTGGAGGGTGGATACCGCCTCCCCTTCCGGATTTTCCGGAAAGAGAGCCATTTGCAGCTGCTCCACAGCGTAATTGTCCGTATGTCCAAGAAGGGTCAGTTTCATAGTGCGCCTTTCAGATAAGGGTTGTATTCCAGTTCATCCGCTAAGAGGGAGGCAGCCCCATGGCCGGGGTACACCCGGGTATCGGGGGGCAATGCAGTCAGCTTTTTAAGGGATGCCTGCATCTCCTGCCAGCTGCCTCCCGGCAGGTCGGTTCTGCCGCAGGAGCCCCGGAACAGGGTGTCCCCGGAAAACAGATGATTCTCCGCCAGCAGGCACACAGAGCCGGGGGTGTGCCCCGGGGTGGGAATGACCCGGAAAGGAATGCCTGCCAGGGTCAGGGTGTCTTCATAGGTGTTCGTATAGTACAAGGGCCCGGCGGTCATCTGGGGAGGCATGGCGGTGTCCTTGGCATTCAAGTACACCGGGATATCTCTGTCCATCACCAGCTCCCGGACAGCCCCCACATGGTCAAAGTGTCCGTGGGTCAGAAGCACCCCGGCGATTTCCAGCCCCCGCTTTTCCGCCTGGGCGGCAACGGTATGGGCTTCATACCCCGGGTCAATCACAAGACAGTCCTTGCGCCCCTCCTGCCACACCAGATAGCAGTTGGTCTGATAGGCCCCTAAGGCCATGGTAAAAATCTTCAGCATAAAAACCTACTTTCTCCTGGGGGTGTCCATCAGCTGCTCCGTGTCCAGAATCAGGGTCACAGGGCCGTCGTTGACAGACGCCACCTGCATATCCGCCCCGAAGCTGCCGTGCTGGGGTGGGAACCCCAGGTCGGCACAGTCCTGCAAAAAAGCCTCGTACAGCGCCTCCCCCAGCTGGGGCGGGGCGGCGTCGGTGAAGCTGGGGCGGCGGCCCTTCCGGCAGTTGCCGTAAAGGGTGAACTGGCTCACCACCAGCACCTGCCCCCCCACATCTTCCAAAGAGCGGTTCATCTTCCCATTCTCGTCAGAAAACACCCGCAAACCCAGGGTCTTCTCCGCCAAATACCGGGTACATTCCCGGGTATCCTCCGGGCCAACCCCCAGCAAAATCAAAAACCCCCTGCCAATGCTTCCCACGATTTCCCCATCAATGGAAACACTGGCAGAACGCACCCGTGTCAATACTGCTTTCATATCATTTCTCCTTAAAGCGGGACGTACCCGCAACCAAAGCCCCCCTTGCAAAAGGGGGGTGCCTCGGCATCGCCGAGGCGGGGGGATTCCGCAGGCAAAGACTGCGGAACTTCTTACCTATTCCCTATTCACTTTTCCCTAAAACCTTTCCACATTGGATTTTTAGGAATAAGAAGTGTCCGCTGTAGAATCCCTCAGTCGCCTTCGGCGCCAGCTCCCACAGGCCGGGAGCCTTCAAAGCCCCCCTTGCGAAAGGGGGGTGCCTCGGCATCGCCGAGGCGGGGGGATAAAAAGCCTCCAGCTTTCCACATCGGTCTGTACTTTTGAGAAGCCGCCACCGTGAATCCCTCAGTCGCCTTCGGCGCCAGCTCCCTTTGGCAAGGGAGCCTTTTCTCGCTCCTCTTGCAGGGTGCTTGCTTGCGAAAGAAGCCGCTGAACCTCCAAATCAATGTACTCGCACACTTCCCGAAATTGCCCGGTTACAGCGTTATTGGGGATTCGCAGGACGGTTAAGCCCCATTCCTGAAGCCTTTTTGTCCGTATGAAATCCTTACGCTGTCCCGTCTGCTCATAATGCTGGGAGCCGTCCAACTCAATTACAAGCCCGACCTGACGGCAGTAAAAATCCGCAATGTAGTTTCCAATCACCTTCTGCCGCAGGAATCGCACCGGATAGGCACGCAGAAAATCATACCAAAGATGCCGTTCTTCCTTGGTCATGTTTTTCCGCAGCTCCCGGGCATAAGGGGTTAAACTGGGATTGTGCTTCTTTTCCACCGCAACCTCTCCCTTTCCACATTGGCTTCCCTTTCACAAGGAAGCCTTCAAGCCCCCCTTGCCAAAGGGGGGTGCCCCGGCTTGCCGGGGCGGGGGATTCCGAGGCCATAGCACTCCACATTGGCTTGTCGTTTCGGAAGGTGCCTGCTGTAAAATCCCTCAGTCACGGCTTCGCCGTGCCAGCTCCCTTTAGCAAGGGAGCCTTTAAGCCCCCCTTGCCAAAGGGGGGTGGTTTTGCCTCTGGCAAAACCGGGGGGATTCCACAGGCTTGCAGGTTTCCACATAGGCCCATTCTTTCTGGAAGTGCCAACTGTGAATCCCTCAGTCACGGCGAAGGCCACCGGGGGCTCCCCGGCCGTGCCAGCTCCCTTTAGCAAGGGAGCCTTTTTAATTCTGTCCTCTTCGGGAGCCGAGGACGGAGCGGACGTTCACGAGGCGGTTTCTTATGGTTTCCAGTTCCTGAACGTTTTTCACCTCGAAGCGGACGGTGAAGATAGAGTGACCACCCGGCAAATCCTTGCCGTTCATCTCCTTCACCCGCACCCGGGTGCTGGTCATCACCGTGGCAAGATCCAGCAAAAGGCCGTCTCTTGTCTCACATTCCAGCTCCAGAGTGGTGTCGAAGGGCTGCTCCTCCTGGTTTGCCCAGCTGACCCGCACCCAACGGCCGGACTGCCGGGGGTCGTTTCTTCCCTGGGCGTTGGGGCAGTCTGTCCGGTGGACGGACACGCCGAAGCCCTTGGTGATAAAGCCCACGATGTCATCTCCCGGCACCGGGGTGCAGCACTTGGCAAATTTAATCATGCAGGAGCCGATATCCTCCACGATTACGCCGTTGGCAGCGTGACGGTTGACCTTCCCGGCCTCTGCCAGGGGCTTTAGCAGCTGCTTTTCCTCGTTCTGGGCCTTTACCGCCTTGTTGATATCGTCCCGAATCCGGCCCACCGCCTTGGCGGCGGTGAGGCCGCCGTAGCCGATGGCGGCGTACATATCGTCCCAGTTGTCAAAGGACAGCTTTTTCAGCAGCTGGGGAGCAAGCTCCGGGTCGGAGAGGGCGGAAAGGGGCAGCAGCAGCCGCTTCATCTCCGCCTCGAAGCTGGACTTGCCGTGGGCCACGTTCTCCTCCCGCTTCTCCTTCTTGAACCACTGCTTGATTTTGGTACGGGCCTGGTTGGACTTGCAGATATTCAGCCAGTCCCGGCTGGGGCCCTTGGCGGACTTGGAGGTGATAATCTCCACAATGTCGCCGTTGGTCAGAGGCGTGTCAATGTTTGTAATCCGGTTGTTCACCTTGGCACCCACCAGAGCGTTGCCCACCCCGGAGTGGATGGCGTAGGCAAAGTCGATGGGGGTGGAGCCGGCGGGGAGGGACACAATCTTACCCTTGGGGGTAAAGACGAACACCTCGTCGTCGAACATATCGATTTTCAGGGAGTGGACATAGTCCTCCGCGTCCGTATCCTGCTGGCTTTCCAGGAGCCGGCGGACCCACTCAAAGTCCTTCTCGTTTCCGGCGCCGGTGCCCTGCTTGTACTTCCAGTGGGCGGCGATGCCGTACTCCGCCGTCTCGTGCATCTGCCAGGTACGGATCTGCACCTCAAAGGGGATGCCCTGGCTGCCGATGACGGTGGTGTGCAAGCTCTGGTACATATTGGGCTTGGGGGTGGAGATATAGTCCTTGAACCGCCCGGGCACCAGATTGAACAGGTCGTGGACATGGCCCAGCACATTGTAGCAGTCGGGGATGGTGTCCACAATCACCCGGAAGGCATAGATATCGTACAGCTCCTCGATGGACTTGTCCTGGGCGTGCATCTTCCGGTAGATGGAGTACACGTGCTTGATTCTGCCGTAGGTGGTGTTGGAAATCCCCACGCCCTGAAGCCGCTCCTTGATTTTGTCCTGGATGGTAGCCATGAAGGCCTCGTCCTGCTCCTTGTGGGCGTTCAGGTACTCCATAATCTCCTCGTAGCCCTTGGGGTCCAAATACCGCAGGGAAAGGTCCTCCAGCTCCCACTTCATCTTCTGCATACCTAACCGGTGGGCCAGAGGTGCATAGATGTCCATGGTCTCCCGGCACTTGGAAATCTGCTTGGCGGGGGACTGGTACTGCATGGTGCGCATATTGTGGAGCCGGTCGGCAATCTTGATCAGCACCACCCGGATGTCCTTGGACATAGCCATGAACATCTTCCGCAGGTTCTCCATCTGGGCCTGCTCGGTGCTGGAGAAGTTGGCACGGGTCAGCTTGGTGACGCCCTCCACCAGCTCGGCGGTGGTGTTGCCGAAAAGCTTGGCAATCTCGTCGTGGGAGGCGTCGGTGTCCTCGATGCAGTCGTGGAGGATGGCTCCCAGCACCGCATCCAGATCCAGCCCCATCTCCGCCACAATCTCCGCCACCGCCAGGGGGTGGATGATGTAGGGAGAACCGTCCTGCCGCTTCTGGTCCTTGTGCTTCTCCCGGGCGTACTCCACCGCCCGGTCAATCATGGTCATATCGGTTCCCGGCATATACCGCTGAATCGCCTGGTACATGGAACCGTAATGGGCAGCAAAACTTTCCATATCTTTATTCCTCCTTCGCCCTCATCAGCCGCTGCATGGTTCTGCTCTTGGAAATATCTGCCTTTTCCTCCCAGGGCAGCAGGCGAATGGTTATGTATTTATGCTGCCGGGAAAGCTCCAAAAGCTTTACATCGGCAAAAATATCCAGACAGGTCAGAAGCATTCCCACGCTCATAGGACTTTCCGACCATCTGACAATCTTCCGGCACAGGCACATGGGGGTCTCCCGCAGCTGTCCTTCCGGCTGCTGGGACAGATACCGCCACACAAGCCCCAGCCGGGCTCTGTCCGGCAAAAGCAGGGGCACCATCTGGGGCTCCAGCCGGTCTGCCGTCAGGGCATGGTAGGGGGTGATGCCCCAGTCGCAGGGGGCGGAGCAGGACGGACGGATATCCACAATGTTCATCTGCACCGTCCGCTCTCCCCGGTAGTCGTTTACCTGGGGCAAGAAGGCCACATCCACCAAGTCCCCCTGGGCCAGGGAGGCAGCCTCCTCCCCGCAGGAGAAGTAGATGGCGTTGAAGCCGTAGTGACCCTGCTGCAGCCGCAGCCGCAGGTGCTTTCCCCCGCCCACCGGGTTCATCCGCTGGATTTGCAGGTGCTTCATCATCAGCACCGGCTTGGGGCAGCCGTTGCCGCAGGGCTCCAGCACCTCCAATGCATCCACATTGGAAAGGGTAAAAAGCTCCGGCGGAATCACACAATCCGCCTCCAGCACCGTCCGGGGGGCATCCTGGGTGTAGTAGTCCTCCGCCAGGCGGCACACCGCCTCCCGGAAGGCGGGAATCTTGTCCCGGGCGATGGTAAAGCCCGCCGCCAGCTCGTGACCGCCGTAGCTTTCCAGCAGGTCAGACAAAGCGGTAAGGGTGGTAAAGAGGTTAAAGCCCCCGAAGCTCCGGGAGCTGGCTTTCCCTCTGTCCCCATCCAGACAGATGAGGAAGGTGGGGCAGCCGTATTCCTCCGCAATCCGGCTGGCAACGATGCCCACCACACCCTGGTGCCAGCTCTCCTCCGCCAGCACAATGGCGGCAGGGGCAGCTCCCTGGGGGAGCATCTGCACCGCCTGGGCGTAAATCTCCGATTCCACGCTCTGCCGCTCCCGGTTCATCCGGCACAGCTCCTCCGCCAGCACCCGGGCTCTGTCCGGGTCCTGGGTGAGGAACAGCTCCACCGCCACGGGGATGTTGCCCATCCGTCCGGCGGCGTTGATTCTGGGAGCCAGCACATACCCCACAGAGGAGGCGTTCATCTGCTCCGGCTGACAGCCACCCTCTGCCATAAGGGCGGCAATGCCGGGACGGGGATTGTGGCGGAGCATGGAAAGCCCCCGGCTCACAAACACCCGGTTCTCTCCCGTAAGGGGCATCACGTCTGCCACGGTGCCCAGACACACCATGTCGGCGTACCGGGCCAGGATGTCCTCCTGACTGCCGGAAAGGGCGGCAGCCAGCTTGAAGGCCACACCCACACCGGAGAGGTTCTTGTGGGGATACCCCCCGTCGGGACGGTGGGGGTCCACCACTGCCACCGCCTGGGGAAGGGTTCCCTTGCACTCGTGGTGGTCGGTGATGACCAAGTCCATGCCCAGGCTCCGGCAAAGCTCCGCCTCTTCCATGGCGGTGATGCCGCAGTCCACGGTGACGATCAAGTTCACCCCCTGGTCATGGAGCTGACGGATGGCCATGGGGTTCAGGCCGTAGCCCTCCTCCAGCCGTCCGGGGATGTAGGGCACACAGTCACAGCCCCAGGAGCGGAGAAAATCCGTCAGCAGGCAGGTGGCGGTGATGCCGTCCACGTCATAGTCTCCGAACACCGCGATTTTCTCGCCCTTTGCCATGGCAAGCCCCACCCGGCCTGCCGCCAAATCCATATCTGTGAGTAAAAAGGGGTCATCCAGAGGGCAGCTGCAATCCAGATATCTGTGGGCCGCCTGGGGGGTGTTCAGGCCCCGGGCGGACAGAATCATGGCGGCCAGGGGGGCATATCCGGCCCCTGCCAAAGCGTTGACTCCCTCCATCTGCGGCACCGCCGCATTCCAAATTCCGTATTTCAAAGCATTCCACATCCACTTGTATCATTTTCTGCCTATTATACCAAACCTGCGCCGGTTTCACAATACACCAAGTGGAAAAAATATGCACCAAAGGCTCCCTTGTGAAAGGGGCGGCCAGTGGCCGCTGACAATTTCGCACGATAGCTTTTTGCATATCGTTACTTCCCTGACCCGCCCGGTATCGGCGGCTTGTCCGCCGAACTTATTCACTATTCACTCTTCACTATTCACTAAAAACGCCCGGTATCGGCACTGCACCCAAGGCTCCCTTGTTAAAGGGAGCTGGCACGCCGGAGGCGTGACTGAGGGATTCACAGCAGGCACTTCCCCAAAGCACCAACCCATGTGGAAACGCAGCAGCCCATAGCTCCCGACCGTCGGGAGGTATAAACGGAAGCCTTCTGCATGAGGAAGAAACAAGGCTTCTCAGCTTTCCGTCTCCGCAAAGAAGCTGCGGGCGGCGGCGGCGCAGATGGGGGCCAGGATCATCCCCAGAATCCCCCACAGGCGGTAGCCGGCGTAGAAGGCCGCCAGGGTCACCAGAGGGTCAAGCCCCAGCTGCCGCCCCACCAGCCGGGGCTCCAGCACCGACCGGACCACCACCGCCGCCAGATACACAAGGCCCATTCCCAGTGCCTGGCCATACTGCCCCTGAATCAGCAGGAGCAGCGTCCAGGGGATGAGCACCGTCCCGGAGCCCAGCACCGGCAGGGCATCCACCACCGCCACCCCCAGGGCCCACAGAGGCGCCGGAGAGATTTTCAGCAGGAAAAACCCTACCGTCACAATCCCCCAGGTCACCAGCATCAGCTTCCCCTGAGCCTTGAACCAGGCCCCTGCCGCCTTTTTCCCCCGGTTCCAGGCGGGGATATACCGCTCCTGCCATGCCTGAGGAATCCGGCGGTGAAGGGCTGCCTTCATCCGGGGCAGCCGGGCGGAGATGAGGTAAGCGGATAGCAGGGCCGTGCCCACCGTCAGCAAGCCATCCGGCACACCCCCCAGGAAAGACGCCGCCCACTGGGGGGCCTTGGTAATCACCTGCTCCAGAAGCATCTCCCCGCTGGCAAAGCTCTTGTCCACCGTCCGCTGCACCATCTGCTGCACCCCCTGGGGAGCCTCCCGGGTCAGCGCAATCACCCACACCCGCAGGCTGCCCAGACCCTGCTGCACCTGCTGGCCCATCTGGGGCAGCAGCGCCCCCAGCTTCCCCAGCTCCTGCACCCCCCAGGTAAGCAAGGCGGCCAGGATTCCCCCGGCCAGCAGAAGGGTCAGGGTCACCCCGACGCCTGCCCCCCAGCACCTGCCCAGACGGCACCGCTTATCCAGGAGCCGAACCCCCGGCTCTGCCGCCAGGGCCAGCAAAAGCCCCGCCAGGAAGGGCTTAACCAGCACCAGAAGATACCGGGTACACAGGAAAAGTCCCAGCAAAACCGCCCCGGCAATCCAGATTCCCCGCAGCTGCTTTTCCATGTTTTCCTCCTATTCTCCAAAGTTTTTTCATCCACACTTGAAATTTTGTTTCCTTTGCTGTATAATTATCACGGTTATAGCAATATTTTCCCATTTCCAGGACACAGGAGGTCCACAATGGCAAATTCACCCAAATACTATATTGTAGAAGCCAGCGCCTTGCCGGAGGTCTTCCTCAAGGTCGCCGAGGCCAAGCGCCTGCTCTCCACCGGGGAAGCCACCACTGTCAACGAGGCCACCCGGATGACCAACATCAGCCGCAGCGCCTTTTATAAATACCGGGATTCCGTGCTCCCCTTTCAGAGTATGATGACCGGTCGGATTATTACCTTCCAGCTGATTTTGCAGGATGAGCCGGGTGTTCTTTCGGGGATTCTCTCCATCTTTGCCGACTATCACGCAAACCTTATGACCATCAACTCCATCGTCCCCACCAACGGCTGCGCCGTGGTGACCATCTCCGCCGAGACCATTGATCTGACGGTGCAGCTGGAGGAGCTTCTGCGGCTCCTGCGGGACACCCCCTATGTGATCAAGGCCGAGATTCTGGCCGGCTGATTCACTTCCAAAAACGCCTCCCTTCTGGGAGGCGTTTTCTTTTCCCCCAAACCCATCCTTTCCATTTTTCCCCAGTCCGGCCAATTCTAAACCCCAGCTTCAAAAAGGAAGCCTTGTGAAAGGGCGCCGTAAATTGACGGCGGGTACTTCGACAACGAGATGATATGGGTGCAAAATCGGGACTATCCCAAAGCCCCCCTTGCCAAAGGGGGGTGGTTTTGCCTCTGGCAAAACCGGGGGGATTC
>ERZ1643251.854-NODE-854-length-38757-cov-13.632758_pt1 | contig 38757 bp, 32 predicted proteins | sample MGYA00579261_ERZ1643251 | MGnify/ENA primary metagenome ERZ1643251 (study PRJEB29033, sample SAMEA4952267) | chicken gut metagenome | biome: Broiler Chicken; feature: Gastrointestinal Tract; material: Caecum | place: Ireland | collected 2018 | study: Broiler... | reverse complement strand
TCATGCCCTCGGCGGCCCCCAAAACCTCACGGTATCCGTCCTCATTGACCGCAATGGCCACCAGAATGGCCACATTTTCAAATTCTCCACCCCAGTTACGGCGCAGATAGATCCCATCTACATAGACATACGGATAGCGTCCGCCCTGCAGAGGACGGTTACGCCAATCCTCGATGTGGACATACGCTTTCTTATTCAACTCACTGATGGTGGAGGGAGAGACTTTGCTGCCCCAGAGGGCCTCGGTGATGTCCTCCACACGCCGGACGGATACGCCGGCCAGGTACATCTCAATGAGAGCCTCTTCCACGCTGCTCTCCCGGCGGCGATACCTTTCAATGATGGCAGTTTCAAAGGAGATTCCCTTGAGCTTAGGAACCTTGAGGGTAACATCCCCAGAAGTGGTGGTAAGGTTGCGGTTGTAGTGGCCGCTGCGGTAGCCCTGGCGCTGCTCATTACGCTCATACCGGGCAGCTTGGGTCAGCTTGTTGGCCTCTGCCTCTAGCAGCTCGTTGAGCGTCTCCTCTACACTGCCTCGTACCAGCTCCTTGAGCTGCCCCTTGATAACTTCCTCGTTTAGCTGTACAATCTTTTCAGGCATGGTTTGCTATCTCCTTTCGAATGGTTAGTGTCGCAACTTCATTCTACCAGAGATCTGCAAACCATGTCTTTTTTATTTACTTTTCAATTTGCGAAACTTATTGTACCTTATCTATCTACCTTATCGTACGGTAAACCGCCGTTTCTATTATATCACATCCAACCTTAAAACTATATAGGATTTCCAATAATAGTAAAAGCCGTGTGTTCAAGCCTCCAACTCAGGAGAAGAACACACGGCTCTAATTCTTTATTTCAGCTTTTCGAGGATCTCACCTGCCGTCATACCGGATGCCAGCAGCTTCTTCAGCACAGCTTCGGCCTCGACCTTCTTAGCAGCTTCGGCGGCCTTCGCCTCAGCGGCTGCCTTCTTAGCCTCAAGCTTTGCGATTTCCTTTTCGGTCTGCTTGATCTCCGCTCTCTGCGGTTTTAGGCTTTCACGCAGAGACTTTATGTCAGTCTTCAGCTCCTCGATCTGAGCGACAGTCTTGGAAAGACCTTCTTCAAGCATTGCCTTATCTTTCTGTAACTTCTTAATCTGGGCATCGAAGTCAGCGGAAGTAGTAGCACGGTTCTTGCTGCCTTTGGTTCTGGGCATAGGATGATACCTCCATAGTTTTTGATAAAATAACTCAAGTGGAAATAAGCATATTTAATCACACTATTACCAACGTATCAATATATTCTCTTATCACTTTATTGATTTCATCTAATTTTTTTGTTATTTCTTCGGTTCGTTTAAAATCCTCCGCAGTAAATTTCTTTTTCTCCGACAGCGGTGCCAAATACCCAACATTCCATCGGCGTTCATAAGCATCCAATTGCATACTCGAAAGTTTAATTACCTCCAAGTATCTCTCGTAGATGTCTTCTTGAATAAACGGAGCATTTTTTCTAAGCTCATTCTGCGCAGATATAAACTTGGTGACGCAGTTTTCATGAGCTTTATCTTCCTTTTGAGCCTGCGCATCTTCATCAGCCAATATACGTCCCGCTATAGGGATCATTGTATTTATGGCTGCTTCTAATTCAAAAAAATTCTGGGATAGTGCTTGATAAACCCCGAATTCAAAATCAAACTTTTTTTGAGTGATATACTGTTTCGTTCCGAGTTCAGTTTTGTGACTTTCAAGCCTCTGATCAATATCCGCTTTATAGCTCTCAAGCTTCTTGTCTAATTCAAGCTGATATTTAGCTTTTAGCCTTTCTGCTAAACGGTCAGCTGCAAAATGGAAAACAAAGAGAGCTATCGCAGCACCACCACCAAGGCTAATAACTAACGAGCCCATGAGCTTAAACAAACTATCCCAGCCAACTGTTATAACCGTATTGACCGTAGACATGTCCATATTCATACTCCAAACATTATCAGCTACCTCTGCATCTTAGCCACAGTATCCATACTGTATTGCCTGCCGCCCACCGCGTAGAGGTGTACAAAGTTTCGAGCGGCAAAGCTGTGAGCATCCAATAGCGGATGGCTCTCACATCTCAAATATATACTATATAGGTCTCGTTTTCAAGGATAACGGACAAAATTGGACAAATATACTTCCTTATGTTCTATCTTTCAAGCTCATTTTTCTGTTCAACCACATCCAAGCCACCAGCACACCAATCCATCCGCCCATCGTATTACCGAACACATCATCGAACTCTGCGATGCCAAGTCCTGTAATATACTGGGTCGTTTCGATTGCTACAGACATCACGAAGGGAACAAGTAGCACCCTCTTCTTCTGAAACCATCTATACAGCCCCGTTCCAAGCGGAATGAACAGCCAGATGTTATTGATAACCCCCACTCTCACAGATTGCTCTTTCAGGAACTTCCCAGCATAGGAAAATAGAACAAAGTTCGTTCTTGCATCCCCTGACTCACGAAACATCAGTGTTTCATAAAGAATGAAAGCCACATAGGAAATCGTCAGAAATATGCTTAATCTCCTCGGTAGAATAAGTATCAGCAAGCAGACCGCACAGCCAAAAACAACTACCATGCATGGGAAACCATTCAGAAGGTTGTCCACACACAGCATAACATTGCCGTTTCTGTCAAGCAGGAGGCTCACCTTTCCGCTGCGCTTGATGCCATACTGCCCTTTGGACATAGCCATTGGATTGCCATCCGCATCGAAATACATATCAGTGTCCACTGTACGATTCCGGTGATAAGTACGCTTCAGAACCGTATAGCCAGCAGTCGTTGGTGCCGGATTGCCATCTGCACCGAGATAGGTTATCTGACTGATATGACCTTGCTCATCTCGCTGATATAGCTCGCCATACTGCCCAAGAGATGATTTCACAGGGTTTTCTTCTGCGTCAAAGTATCGTTCGCCAATAACGGTTTCGTCTGCATCACGTTGGTATGTCTTGATGGTATAACCAGCTATGCAGGTAACAGGCTGTCCATTTACATCGAGATAAGTAATAGCGCAGTTTGATCCTTGCTCATCATACTCCCGGTGCAAACCGTAATAGCCGCCTGTGCATTGGACTGGCCGCATGTTAAGGTCGTAGTAGAAATCGTCCGTTGCTTTTCCATCCACCAGTGTTCTCACAATGGCGGAATAACCTGCGCCTAACATCATTGGTTGCTTATCTGCGCCAAGATACTTGATTACAACGTTTTCACTGTTATATTTATACGAGATGCCATAGTAATCGCCATACCGTTCCACTGGGTTTCCAGCAGCATCGAGGTAAAACTCTTCTGTAACCTGTCCATTTGCATTCCGCATTCGCTGTACTGTCGCATAGCCCATGTCAATGGCATCTGTGATGTCACCGTCAGAGTTCACATAGCTCGTGCTGGTCACATTTTTCTCTACAGTTTCTTTTACTTCGAGTTCCGAAGACACGAAACCGGTATCGTGATCAACGGTGGCATCTGGCAATAAAAATAAGATTGAAGCCAGAACGAAGGCAAGTAACAGTGCATGAACACTTTTCTTTTTCAGCTTTGCGCTCAAACTCCGTAACCCCGGCTCTTAATGACCTCCACCACCTGAGAGACGTACTTCTGGCAGGTGTCGTGGTCAGGAGCTTCTACCATCACACGGACAAGCGGCTCGGTGCCGGACTAACGCACCAGAATACGACCGGTATCGCCCAGAGCTTCTGCAACGGCCTTAACTGCTGCCTGCACTGCTTCGTCATCCTGTGCGGCTTTCTTGTCGGTCACACGGACATTTTCCAGAACCTGCGGGTAGATCTTAAGGGGCTCAGCCAGCTTGCTCATGGGCAGTTTCTTGGCCAGCATGACTTCCATCATTTTCAGGCTGGTCAAGATACCATCACCAGTGCTGGCGTACTTGGAGAAGATGATGTGGCCGCTCTGCTCACCGCCGATACGGCAGCCGTTCTTGGCCATGTACTCGTAGACGTACTTGTCACCCACTGCGGTCTTGGCGTAGCCGATGCCCTTCTCATCAAAAGCCTTATACAGGCCAAAGTTGGACATGACCGTGGTAACGACGGTATTGGTCAGCAGCTTGCCGCGCTCCTTCATGTAGCAGCCGTAGATGTACAGGATATGGTCGCCAGTGATGACATTGCCCTTTTCATCCACACACAGGCAACGATCAGCATCGCCGTCATAGGCAAAACCGATGTCAAGGCCCTTTTCAACCACGAACTTCTGCAGGCCCTCGATGTGGGTAGAACCAGCGTTGCTGTTGATATTCAGACCGTTAGGCTGTGCATTGATGACATAGGTGTCTGCACCCAGAGCATCGAACACAGACTTTGCGATATTCCAGGAACTACCGTTGGCGCAATCCAGACCAACCTTGACACCCTTGAAGGAATAGATGCCCAGAGAGATCAGATAGCCCATGTAGCGGTTGCGACCGGACACGTAGTCCACGGTGCAGCCGATGTGCTCCCGGTGGGCGAAGGGCAGCTCCGGCCAGTCCTTGTCAAAGACGTAGAGCTTGCCGTCGAGGTAACCCTCCACCAGCAGCAGGGTCTCTTCGGGCATCTTCTCACCGTAGCAGTCGATGAGCTTGATGCCGTTATCGTAGAACGGGTTGTGGCTGGCCGAAATCATGATACCGCAGTCAAAATCATCCACGCGGGCGATGTAGGCTACAGAAGGCGTGGTGGTGACGTGCAGCAGGTAGGCATCTGCGCCGGAAGCGGTCAGCCCAGCAACCAAGCTGTACTCGAACATATAGCTGGAACGGCGGGTGTCCTTGCCAATGACAATACGGGCAGGGTTGGTGTCCCCGTTGCGCTCACGGAGCATATTGTAGTACCAGCCAAGGAAACGTCCAACTTTATAGGCATGGTCAGCGGTCAGAGTAACACCAGCTTCGCCACGGAAGCCATCGGTTCCAAAATACTTTCCCATTATAGTTTTTCCTCATCCAAAGAGTGAATAAGCGAATATGTATATGCTTTAGCCGAGAGAGCCTCTCGTTGCCTGCTGCTCACCACGTAGAGGTAGCATACTTGAGCAGCGTAGCCATGTTTGCACATGGCTGGTAAAAATCAGTCTCTGCGGAACAAATCGCGTGTATAAACCTTGTCCTGCACGTCATCTAAGCAGCTATCGTAACGGTTAGCTATAATAGCTTGACTGCGTTTTTTGAACTCTTCAAGGTCATTCACAACTTCGCTGCCGAAGAAGGTAGAGCCATTCTCCAGAGTCGGCTCATAGATAATGACCGTTGCTCCTTTGGCCTTAATGCGCTTCATGACGCCCTGAATGGAGGACTGACGGAAGTTGTCAGAGTTAGACTTCATGGTCAGTCGGTATACGCCAATTACACAAGGCTTCTCCTGTGCCTTATCATACTCATTATCCTCGCCATATCCGTAGTAGCCCGCCATCTGAAGCACACGGTCGGCAATAAAATCTTTACGAGTGCGGTTGGATTCTACAATTGCTTCGATGAGGTTTTCCGGAACATCAGCATAGTTGGCTAGGAGTTGCTTGGTATCTTTGGGCAGGCAGTAGCCGCCATAGCCAAAAGAGGGATTATTGTACTGGTCACCAATGCGCGGGTCAAGGCAAACCCCCTTGATAATCTGCTGAGTGTTCAGTCCTTTCATCTCAGCATAGGTATCTAGTTCGTTGAAGTAAGACACGCGCAATGCCAGATAGGTATTAGCAAACAGTTTGACTGCCTCAGCTTCGGTGAAACCCATGAACAGGGTGTCGATGTTCTCCTTGATAGCGCCTTCCTGAAGCAGACCCGCAAACTCATGTGCCGCTTTCACAAGGCGCTCATCGTTCAAATCCGTGCCAACGATAATACGACTCGGATAAAGGTTATCATACAGAGCCTTGGACTCACGCAAAAACTCCGGGCTGAAGATGATGTTCTTGGTGTTAAACTTCTCGCGCACAGATGCGGTGTATCCCACAGGAATAGTAGACTTGATTACCATGATAGCATCCGGATTATACTGAATGACCAGTTTGATCACAGCTTCCACTGCCGAAGTATCAAAGAAGTTCTTCTTGCTGTCATAGTTGGTAGGTGCTGCAATGACAACGAAGTCTGCATCCTTGTACGCTGCCTCTGCGTCAAGAGTAGCGGTCAAATTCAGATTTTTCTCTGCGAGATACTTTTCAATATACTCGTCCTGAATCGGAGACTTTTTGTGGTTGATGAGGTCAACCTTTTCCGGGATGATGTCTACTGCCATGACCTCATGGTGCTGTGACAACAGCGTAGCAATGGACAGCCCGACATAACCGGTTCCTGCAACTGCAATTTTCATAGTTTACGCCCTTTCCCTTCGTTAATGATGCAAAACTCGTTTTGCTTTATTGATCAAATACATTGAATCGTCCCGATAAAAAAGCATCGAAAATATAACTGTTATGGTCAATGCGGCAATAAAGGTTATTACTGCTTTAATCAGCCAACCTATCCAGCCCGAAGCAAGTACAAATTCATCAAGACACATTACAATTGGAACAATAACCCCCATACAAGCAAGCATCCACACAACATGTTTCACAATCAGCACTGTACTCCGATTAAGAATTTTATTAGATACAAAAATCGAGTATTGAACTGTTCTAAAAACATTTGCAACTAATGTGCCTATGATAACACCATTGATTCCAACAAACTGTACTAGAATAATCGAAAGAGACAAGTTAATGATTGCCTCTTCCAGAGCGCCCCGTTTTGTTGCCTCATAGTTTCCTGTTGCATATACCAATAAAAGATATGGCTGCCGAATGCAAAATGCGGCTTCTGCAATTGTAATCAATACCGCAAAATCAACTCGATAGTAGACAACATCTGTAATTCCTCTGGTATATTCTGAAACAAATGGGAGAATCAGCGTTCCAACACAAGAAAACACAACAACTGTAAAGGAAAACAATAGATGCTCGTATGCCTTAAAAACTTTATTTAGTGTATCAATCTCATGCTTTACCCACATATTTCCAAAGGCAGCTTCCATGCCGCTTGTAAACACCTGTAGCAGAGTTTTAATTTTTCCAATAACTAGATAATAAACGGTATAAACTGATATTTGTTTCGCATCCATAAAGAATGTTAACACCATAATATCGGTATTATCGTGCACGATATTCGCTACTTGATGTAAAGCCACTGCCCCCCTATTATTAAGGGCAGCATTATCCGGTTCGCAATTACTTACAAGGTTATACTTTCTTTTTACATACCAGTTTAAGACAATCGGTGAAATCAAGAAAACAATAGAACTGCCAAGTTTGACTATGAAAACAGATGCTCCAGCTTTTATTAAAACCGCAACACACACCGTGTTCAACACGACCTTGAATATGTCAATAATATTATTAACATACGAGGATTGGTCTGCATTTAACAGCGTCATATTTGAAATTCCAAAAAAATACTGAGCAAATGTACCAATGCTTACTATAGCAATTAAAGCAGCGTTCTCAATGTGCGAAAGCGAATTTCGTGAAACATATGGATAAATAACGCACAAGCCAATGGCATAAAGAATTACACAGCATCCAATTTTCTGCATGTAACGTTTTGTAGCTTTCATAATTCTACTTGTTCCAAGGCTGTCCCCATCCGCAAGCGTCTTATACAAAGCTACTCTCGTTGTACCTGTTATTCCAAGAGTTAGAATATTAATCATATTCAGAAATTGCGTGGCCGATGAAATAACTCCATTATACGTTGATCCAAATGTTGCTAATATCAGCCTTGGTGTAATTAAACCACATATAATAGCTATCACCTGGTAAATCAGGCCAAAGACCATATTTAGTACTGCTTTTTTTGTTCGCATGCTGTAATTCCTTTTCACCAACACAATCTTTTCATAATAGCATTTTTTATACGTCTGCATCTAAAATACATATGACCTTGCGTATACTTTCTCATGCAGTATTCAAAACCTCTCGTTTTATAATCTCTCCAAAATTCTTTACAGTCCTTACTTGGTATTGTAGGGCCACGCAAATTCGGTTGCAAGGACTCGTCGATTGAATGCTCTTCTACTTGAAGATCTTGCATAACCCGCTCAAAGAAAGATTTCCCCTTTAGTGTATTAACATAAACGCACGATGTTCCCTTCTCATCATTAAAACAAGTCTTACAAGAGCCGATTGTCCAAAAGTCAGAAATTGTTATATCTCCAGTTCTCTCTATGCTAGCATATTTACAATACAAGCATGATTCCCTAGTAATTAAAGAATTGAAATACATTCTTGCAAACGCATTTGAATCTAACGTGTTAACTTCATTTTCTCCATCATCATAAATGATATTAACATTCAGCCCATGCCATCCGACTAATTTACTTCTGAATAAATATTGCACTACTCGTTTCTTTTTTTCTCCTAACCACTTTATATGGTCTCGAAGAATCAGTGGGGATGGCACGCCATGGCATACAATATCCACCGTCAATAAATTTTCTTGATTTCGTCCTTTCAAATAGTTTTTCAATCCGGCGATTTGACACGGTGTACCCGAAAAAAGGACCTTACGTCCTTGCTTTAAAGCTTCTCCTGCTCGGATATAACAATCTCCAATTTCGCTCTGCGTGTATTTCGCACCGCGCATCTTATTCCTATCAGACTCATTGTCTGATTGTGTATGTCTACATTTGAAATCATCACATAATGCTGCGCCAAATACAAGACCGCCCGTTCTTAGAAAGTAATCACTTAGAGCGGTAAATGCTCCCCCTGAGGTACTCTCTTTAACAACATTCGGATTTTTATGCCGAGCCGCATATACATGTATTGGCGCAGCCTTACTCACTTCACTTCTTTCCGGACACCGGACAACGCATAAACCACACTGCGTGCATTTCGCGGCATCAACTTTTGGATATAGAAATCCTTTTTCGTCCGGGGTCATAGAAACAGCCTTCTGAGAACATAACTGTGCACAAGTACCGCAACCACAACATACGCGCGCATCTATAATACTCTCTACATCTTTCTTCAATACTGCACTTGCGTTTTGAGTCAAATATCTTTTTGATCTTTCAATTGCCTTATCAAGACTCTTATACGCATCGCTTCCTGCAATAATGTAATCATCGATTCGGCCTAACCTCTCACCTTCTGGTACCTGAGGCTTGTTCCCAATTAGTTTGCACAAGTTTTCAAGCCTAGTATTCTTTTTTGAATGCGTTACACATACAAATTTCTTTTCATATATAATTGAAAATGCTGTTCCGTGAAATGAATTCGTTACTACGCATTCCGCATTCTCTATATAAGAAAGATATTCTCGTGGTCCACAGCAGTCATCCACTTCACCATCTATTAAAAGTTGAAAATCACCGCCCAATACAATTTTCACAGGTAATTGATAGCGTGCACGCACTTGTCCAACTGCTTCAATAAGCCACGGCGTATTTTCCATCGCATAGACGAAAATGTACTTATCTGTGCTTACCGGTTGTGCCAGACCTCTCCACTTCTCCTTTGACAGCAAAAAGACTGGATCTACAACCACTTCTGATGAATAGCCTAATCTCTGATCAACAATCTCTTTTCCACTTTCTTCTCTAACAGAGACCTCTTGAAAATCCGGCAGAAATTTTTTTATATATTCATCCTCGGTAGCCGAAATACCGCTTCTTCCAAAGCTAGAAGCATAACTAATTTTCGGGGTATCCTGTGCGAAACTCAAGTAATATGCCCTTGAATTTCCGGTCAACGTTGTATTAAGAATCTGATCACTGCCTGAAATTATCAAATCATACTTTGGCGGATCTGTTTCAATCTCTTTGTCACCATAATATACTTTTTCCGATGTCCTACATTCATTAATAAATGTATCAAATTTCGCAAACCTTTGATACCTAGCCTTTTGCTCTTTTCCACCGACGGTTTTCTTTACCACTCGCATCGCTCTCCTTAATAGCGTATTTCGAGCAGGAATCGCATTATTAGGATAGTAATCAATAATTTCCGTCGGACAAATGTTGTCGTTTAAATATGTGTACAAAGCATATGCCTGAAGCGCAGCCCCTAGGTTATTCGCTCTATGAAAGGTAATCATCCCTATTTTTTGATTCACTTTTATCATCCTCCGTACATTGCACGGTAAATCTCTTTCACATTATTCATGTCATAACTCGACATATTAACATAGTGACGTTTTGATTCCGATTTCTCAATTTCTTCCGAAATTGTGTTTGCCCACTTTTTTGAGCCATCTGCAAGGTCGATAAAGTACACATTACCAAGGTTCACTTCTTGAGGAACACCCGTTGAAGCAAAACACTTCATTCCAACTGCCTGCGCTTCAATTGCAACAATTCCAAGACCTTCAAATACGGAAGGAAACATCAATGCGTTATTTTTAGCCATTTCATTCGGAACATCCGCGTCTTCCGGCAAGTAGGTGACAGCCTTCTCTACACCAAGCTCTTGCACTTTTTCTTTAATTCTACACAAATACTCCTTGTCACCATCACCTATAAAAGTCAACTGTGCTTCTGGATGAATCCTATAAATATGAGCAAAAACCTCTACCGTAAAGATTTGGTTTTTCAATGCTCCCCATCTGCCAACCTGAACAAAGCTCCATTTGTTCGTGCACTGATTTTCTAAAGTTAAAAACTTAGACAGATCTATTCCATTCGGAACAACTTTTATATCATTTCTTTCACCATATAAATACTCTCCAGCAGCCCTTGAACATGCTACAAAATCAGTAGCTGTGTGCGTCATTATTATTCTATACACTGCTTGGTATGCACGTCGAACAATTTTTTTCTTATTAACATAAAGCACACTATGGCTATGCACTATTCTATTTGGTATTTTTTCTTGCTTTGCAACCAAAAGACCAATCGCCGCTTCGTAAAAATTATGGCAATGTATTGCCACATACGGACCATTTTCCTTTATTATTTTTTTCAGTTCTCTATAGTTCCTATAAAATCTAATATAATAGTCTAGTCTTTTCCCGATACTATTTCCAGTCATCCGATTTTGTATCGTGTAAATTTTCCCCTGTCTAAGAACTTCTTCTTCATAGTTCGTATGTGTATGATCAAAGACGACAATATCAAATTGAAATTCATCAGAAAGTGTCCGTATGATACTCATAATAACCGACTGAATCCCGCCGATTCCCAGATCATTATTGGCAACTACCAAAACTTTCTTCTTTTCCGCTGTCTTCATTTTGAGTCATCTCCATTATGCTCGCCATCAAAGCAATCAAAATCCATGTTGGTTTTTCATAATACATTACAAGAAAAATACTTCCTAAAAGCAATTCGGCAATTAACGTAAGCAAAAGAACCTTTAGCTCTTTGCTCTCGGATGTTTTACCTCTTTGAATTGCTGAAGCTCCCATTTTAAAGTACGGAAAGAAATATGCAATAAATCCAAGAATACCCAAACCACTCAAAATTTCAGCATATTCACAATGACTAAAACAGAAACGGCCATCCGCAAAGGTCGCATTGTAAGCCGGATACGCATTAATTCCATTGCCCCAAATCGGGCTTTCAAGGAACCACTCAAACCCTCTTCTTGCGTATAAGGCACGAAACTGTGTCGAAGTTTCTCCATAAACAGATGCTTGTCCATGCGTTATCTGGTAAAACGAAAGGACTCTCATTCCCAAAACATCATATAAAATCGGCACATTCATCAAAGCGTATAAAAATCCCAGCAATCCTGCGATAACACCTATTGTAATTAAAACGACGTATCGCATTTTCCATTTTTTTTGATACGCTATTAGATAGATGTTACCCATGATTGCAGCAATCAATAATCCCATTGATGTTCTGGAACCTGTCATTAAGACAGTAAATGCAATAACGATAATCTGTACTAAATATACAATTTTGTGTTCCGTCTTAAAAATATAAATTGCAATAGACGCTGCGAATGAAAAAGTGATACCAACAAGATTAGCATCGCCAATTAAGCTTCCTAACCGCTGTCCTAAGTTAGAATTCATCAATAAATAAATCGCCCCGAAAAATCCAGCCCACGAAAATGCCTTTAATGCAAATGTTAGATTTTTGAAGTTTATAGATGAATACTGAAACACACAAATGGACAGGCACACCATAATTATCATTCGTCGTGTTCTGTCAAAAGAAGCATCAGGTGCAAAAGAGTAAAACGTTGAGAGAAAGCACAATAGAATAAAGAAAATCGAGTAATTGTACACCTTGCTCCATCGTATTTTCCCTTCATTTTTCAGTGCAACTAATACCTGTAACGCAATAAAACCGCTAATTAGAATATTTACCCATAAATATCCAGGTATGCCCAGTAGACCTTTATCTGTATAATTAAAAACTAGCACACACGATGTCATTAGCAACATTACAATTCCGCTAATCGTATCAAACCGTATTGTTAGCTTACCTTTCTTATCCATTGCCTAAAACCTCATTGTTGGTATACGTCAATGTACGCTTTTGTCATATTTTCTAAAGAAAATTGTACTGCTCGGTGTTTTGCCCCTTGTGAAACAGTTTCTCGCAGATGGACATCTCTGATTAATGCTATAATCCCGTATGCGATTTCTTCTTTTGACACTCCAACCAACACTCCGCTTTTTCCGTTTTCAATCATATCAGGCACTCCGCCAACTGCTGTTGCCACAATTGGAAGGCCTGTTGCCATTGCCTCGATTAACGTAATCGGCATTCCTTCATACTTACTTGAAAGAATAAAAATATCAGATTCCGACATTTTCTCGTATACCTTATCTAACAATCCAACAAAATGAACTTTTTCTTGTATACCAAGCTCCGCAACTTTCTTTCGCACATTATTAACCAAGTCACCGTCTCCAACCAAATCAAGTTCACAATTTGGATAATCACTCACTACATCTGCAAATGCTTCAACCATCATTTCATGATTTTTTTGCGGTGCAAATCTCCCTACATGCAGGATCTTTACTTGTGACACAATCTGTGTATTCTTTTTAGCAATGCACTGTGTTAAATCAATTCCATTGTAAACCAACGGAACTTCTTTTTGATTTAGACCATAATACGCTTCTATACTTTTTTGAGTAATGGGCGTTATTGCAACCGGAATTACTCCAAAGTTCTTAAATAGCACCTTTTGCATTGGTAGCTGTTTTGATGGAACTTCTTTTTCTGCGATGTTATGTACAGTATGAACTCTTTTCACATTCAATCCAATTGAAGCAAGAAAAGCATATGGCAGAACATATCGATGTGTGTGCACAACATCAGGCTTAAACTGTTTCATGATCTTTCGCATCTTGAAAACAATAGACAAATCAAAGCCCTTCTTTTTTCCAAGATACTCAATTTTTACTCCATTTTTCTCAAGTCGATCTGTAATCGCAGTATGCATACAATAAAAACTGATCATTAGAACTTCATGTCCTTCAGCTTTCAGACCATAGGCTAAATTTTCTGCCATGACCTCTGCACCAGCCAAGCCAAACTCTGGCATTACCTGAATGATTTTCATAACTTCACCTCAATAAGTCTTCATACTCATAAGTAGTGCCAAGAGTCACCTTAATCACTTTCTCCACACCATCTTGTTGACAACACCAGTGTAGCTTTGGATGATCTTAACTACCTTATCAGACACGTTTTCATCCACATAGTCCGGTACGGGGATACCAAGGTCACAATTCTTGTTCATTTCAACGGCCACGTCAACCGCCTGCAGCAGATGATCACCATCAATACCGGCGAGGATGAAGTCGCCCTTATCCAGTGCCTCCGGGCGCTCCGTAGAGGTGCGGATGCACACAGCCGGGAACGGGTGCCCCACACTGGTGAAAAAGCTACTCTCCTCTGGTAAAGTACCACTGTCAGACACCACACAGAAGGCGTTCATCTGCAAGCAATTATAGTCGTGGAATCCCAGCGGTTCATGCTGAATGACACGCTTGTCCAGCTGGAAGCCGCTCTGTTCCAGTCGCTTGCGGCTGCGCGGATGGCAGGAGTAGAGAATCGGCATATCGTACTTTTCGGCCATTTTGTTGATGGCCGTGAACAGCGACGTAAAGTTCTTCTCGGTGTCGATATTCTCCTCGCGGTGAGCGGACAGCAGGATATACTTGCCCTTTTCCAGCCCCAGGCGGGCGTGGATGTCGGATGCCTCGATCTTAGCCAGATTCTGGTGCAGCACTTCTGCCATCGGGGAACCGGTGACATAGGTACGCTCTTTGGGCAAACCAGTATCAGCCAGATAACGGCGGGCATGCTCAGAATAAGCCATATTCACATCAGAAATGATGTCCACGATGCGGCGATTGGTTTCTTCCGGCAGGCACTCATCCTTGCAGCGGTTGCCTGCCTCCATGTGGAAGATGGGAATATGCAGGCGCTTTGCGCCAATCACGGATAGGCAACTGTTGGTGTCGCCCAGAACCAATACAGCATCCGGTTTGATGGCAACCATCAGCTTGTAGGATTCTGCAATGATATTGCCCATTGTCTCGCCAAGGTCTGCACCGACCGCGCTCATGTACACTTCCGGATCAGCCAGCTGCAAGTCATGGAAGAACACACCGTTCAAGTTGTAGTCATAGTTCTGACCAGTGTGAGCCAGAATGACATCAAAATACTTGCGGGTCTTATTGATAACAGCCGCCAAACGAATAATCTCCGGGCGAGTGCCCACAATGATTAGCAGCTTCAGCTTTCCGCTATTCTTAAAAGATACATTGCTATAATCAGCCATACTCTCTATTCCTCTCACACCGGTTCAAAGAAGGTATGGACTGATGTAGGCACTGGGTGCAATGATGTTAGGGAACGCATAGCCGAGGGCTTTCGCCTTCTCATACACCCGTGCTCGGAACTGGTTGTTGCCGATGCCAACCACTAATAAGTCGTAGTCCTTCCGCAGCTCTGGAAGATCAATAAGACCTCCAACCACCAGAATGCCACAGATCTCGGTCCCCACAGGCTGTCCATCATCCACAAATGCGCAGTCGCATTGGAGCATTGCCTGTTCTGCAACCATGCGTCCGAAGCCACCGGCACCAACCAGCAACAGTTTTTCTTTAGACATTCGGGATGCCCTTCAGCTCATTCTGGACATACTCGGTGGTCAGAATCTTCTTGACGGTGCCTTCCACGTCCAGGCGATTGGTATTGTGGCTGGTATAGGATTCATCAGCCATTGTATGTACCTCGCCTTTAACAACAAACTTGTCGTAGTTCAAGTCGCGGTTGTCGGCGGCCACACGGAAGTAGTGCCCCATATCCTGGCTGCGCAGACGCTCTTCACGGGTCATCAGGGTCTCAAACAACTTTTCTCCATGACGGGTACCGATAATGTTCGTACCAGTATCGCCGAAAAGCTGCTGAACAGCCTTTGCTAAATCACCGATGGTAGAAGCATCAGACTTCTGGATGAACAAATCACCCGGATTTGCATGCTGGAATGCAAACATAACCAAGTCCACAGCCTCGTCCAGATTCATCAGGAAGCGGGTCATATTGGGGTCGGTGATGGTGATGGGATTGCCCGCCTTAATCTGATCAATGAACAGCGGGATAACACTGCCACGGCTGCACATAACATTGCCATAACGGGTGCAGCAGATGGTCGTACCGCCACGCTCAGCTGCCACACGAGCGTTTGCGTAGATAACGTGCTCCATCATAGCTTTAGAGATGCCCATAGCGTTGATGGGGTACGCAGCTTTGTCAGTGGACAAACAAACCACACGCTTGACACCAGCTTCAATTGCGGCATGCAGCACGTTGTCGGTGCCGATGATGTTGGTCTGCACAGCCTGCATGGGGAAAAACTCACAGGAAGGGACTTGCTTCAGAGCCGCGGCATGGAAAATGTAGTCAACACCGGGCATTGCATCTTTAATAGACTGCGGATTGCGGACATCGCCAATATAGAACTTGACCTTCTTAGCCGCTTCCGGATGCTTGGCCTGAAGCTCATGGCGCATATCGTCCTGCTTCTTTTCGTCGCGGGAGAAAATGCGAATCTCCTTCAGGTCAGAATCCAAGAAGTGCTTCAAAACAGTAGAACCAAAAGAACCAGTACCACCGGTGATCATGAGGGTTGCGTTATCAAATGCAGACATTTTTATTTCCTTTCTGATGTAAAACAAGTCATATATGAAAAATCAATTTCTAATTTTCTGATATCCTTTAACTAACGTTGCTCTAAACTTCTTGAATCTATTTTCTTCTTCTTTACGCCATTTCGAACTGTATTCCCTGTAAAGATCATTTCCGGTAATACAAGCCAATGCATTCATTTGTGCCACATGAAGATGATGATAAAACGGACTCGCAATATGATTGTCTAAATCATAATTTGACCAATATCCACAATCGAACTTCGGCATTGTCTTTTCAAGAGTTCTCAGCGTTTTATCCAAAGCATCTTTATACTTTTCTTCATCGCATACAATGCACAAATCATATAAACCAAACACGCTAAAAACCCATCCGTTAAGGACCGCCGGAAGATGAGTATACTCTAATAAAACCAATCCGTTTTCCTTATACTGAGAAGTTCCGCCATCCTCCACAGATTCCAACATGAAATCTACAGCACGTTTTGCTGCCACCATGTACTTATCCTCTTTTGTAATTGACCAAGCTCTAACAAGTACCGATGTGGCTTCCCCCTGTGCCATTGCACCATACGGATTTTTAGGATACGCAAAGAAGAAATTATTCCATCCACCATTCGGTTCTTGCATTTTCAATGCCCAATCAGCACAAGCAATAAACTTTTTCTCATATCTTTTATCGTTATTTAACTGGTAGAGATCCCAACATCCTAAAGCGTATTGAAAAATAGCCACCGGAAATAATATATCTTCTCCTTGTTCCGTTTTGACTGTCGGAAATTCACTAGAATCAACATATTCTGGTTGCATTAACACTTTTTGAGTAAGATCATTAAAATAACCCTTTAACTCGCCAACGGTAAAAGCCTGTCCCATACTTTGATTAACATGTAACACGCTCTTCCCAGCAAACATCTTCGCCCATTTTTTTATGTTGTAAATACTCAGTCCCATCACATTACCCCTACAACTTTTTTAAGCGCGCTTTCCGGCGTGTACTGTTCTTTATAAAACTCTATGCAACTTTCTGCCATCCGTATAAGCTTGCTTCTATCCTCGCACAATTCTTGAAGCCTCATTGTCAGCTCTGATATATTTCCTATCTCATAGCCAAGACCAGTTTTTTCCTCTGCAACAATATCATCATAGCTATTCCACTTGGATGCAACAACAGGAACTGCTGCCGCATAGCTATCGACAATCGAGCCTGGAATTCCTTCTGTTGAATAATGCGTTGGAAAAATTTGCACATCGTACTGACATAGAGTTAAAACGCTCTCGCTTGGATCTGCGCAGCCTTTATAGCATATCGTATCCGGAACGCTTTGTATTAGCGTTTCAAACTCCTCTTTATAGCCCTCAAATATTGGGCCATAAATGTCAAGTGTTGCTTTATATTTTCCTTGTCCATTTATAAGCTCAACTGCCTTAATAGCGTCTTCAATGCCTTTTTCCTTAATTACACGACAAAAGGTACAGCAACGTAATGTGTCAGAATTCAGGTCTATATGATTCTGTGAAACAGCTTTCAGATATTTAACATTAGGGATTACAGTCGTGTTTTCTACGCCAAGAGCTTGTAGCTCAGATTTCATTTTTCTGGTTTCAACCCAAATGCCATCAAGCTGCGTTAGCCGAGAAATCAGCTTAGGATTTTCAGCAGCTTTGCTCGCAAGCCATCCTCCAATTACAGAGTAGAAAAGCTTGAAATGGTACACCCTTCTTAAACCGATAAAAAGTGGTAAAAACACCTTCAGTCCGTTGTGAGCGGGCAAAATGACAATACACTCACACTCTTGTGCCAGCCTAATACAATTCGTCAGCATCTTTACCGGGTGCTTTTTCCATCCAGCGGTATTTGCCGTTTTGATGTTATCCGCTCCATAGTAATCTGAAAGCATTCGGATCATTGTTTTCACTTTTACCGGCTGACCTCCTGAAAAATCAGGTCCGTCACCATACACACCACAAACCCCAATTTTTTTCATCTTTAATTTCCAATCTTCATTCTCACGCCGAACAACAGTCTATACAGATGCTCCGATTTCTTAATAAGCTTAATGATTCCAATCGAAACTCCCATAATAAACAGAAATCCGATTACAAGCGTAATAATTCCACTTGTTGATACAACTTCTATCTGCTGAGCTTTTAAGCTCCGTACTAGAACGCAGTGAATATAATAGAGTTCAAGAGAGTTTTGTCCAACAGTTGCAATAGCCTGCATCACTTTTCCATCATTCTTCAACCTAGTGGCAGCAAAACAAACAATATATACACCGCATACACTTGCTATCAATCTTGGCAAAATCTCAAGAACAGTATCCCCCGTCAAGTACAAGTTCACATTGCAAATAATGTAGAAGTACACTACTGAAAACACTGCAAATATGGTATCCGCAACTGATTCAATGTTAGAAACGTTCGCATTTTTTACAAGGTGCCACATATGTCCCAACCAGTAGAATAACGAGTAGTACAACACATATTTGATTCCAAGAAAAGTCAGTCCAAGTTTAAGTCCAGGAATAGCAAACAGAACTGTCATTCCAAAGAAAACAACGCTGTACAGTACCCCCCCTGAAATTTTAGTCATACTGGAAATCTTTGTTGCGCAAAAGCTGAATATGCTCAAAAATGCGAGTACCACTAAATACCACAACGTGCCCTCAAGATGCCACAGCAAATTAAATGCACTTGAAATTGGATTCTCGTAGTGATAAGCAATGCACAAGACAACAAAATAAGTCACACAGGGCCAAAGATACCGAACAAGTTGATTCCCAAGTTTCTTCGCAGCAGGTTCCTTGCTGGACAAAGAAAAATAGCCAGAAACCACCATGAAAAGCGGAATTTGAAGCGACCATATTACATTAAAAATCAGTGAATTCTCATAGCCCTTAATGCTGTATTGCAGTGCATGGCCAAACACAACGATAAGTGTCGCCACACCTTTCAAAACATCGAATCGCATATCTCTTGTCTTTGGTTCCATATGACTTACCTTTCTTTATTCCGTCACAAATTTAACGCCCATTTTCTTCAAGATAGGCTTAACTTTTCTAATGAGGTTCGGGCCAGCAATTTTTCTCAGAACAATTTTCGACTTATAGACCGCGACCTTATTCCAAGGCAAAACTGCACGCTTGCTTGTATCCACCTGAATTCCAAGTGCCTCCAAAGTTTTCACACTCGGTGTGTACCATTTTCCCTGAAGGACGCCATTCACCATTTCAAACGGTGCGTAATCTACAGTGTAGAGTTTTCCCTTAACCTGAGTAGCAACCCCATTTTTCTGTCGAGCCTCAAACTCCCATGCAGAAAAGTCACCGCCCTCTAGCAACTTAAGCAGGTATTCTTTTTTCCAGATTGAAGCCTGAAGGTTAACCCCGTACAGCGATTCTTCTGGAACCTTATGAATCCCACGCTCTCCTCCGTCCTTGAAATGCATTTCAGGGAAAGGATAAATTCTCAGATAATCGGCATCATTTTCCTCCATAAAGGAAATCAGCGAACCAATAGAGCCATCTGTTACCTCTGATGTCACATAGTAATCTTCTAGCATGAGAAGGATGTACTCTGCATCTACAGCCTCTACAGCTTTTTTAGCACGGCGGCTCCACGAAATTTCAGGTCCCGTTGTAACAACTTGAACATTCTCAAATTTGGGCTTTTTCTCATTCGTTACCAGATAGGTTGGCATTTTCGCATGCCAAAACTTTTTAGCACAGTCAAAGTATACCGGCCACAGATCCGAATACTTATCAAAGGACAACACCATAACAACCGTTTTTTCCATGATTCTTTATACCTTTCTCTTATCAATACCCATGCCAGTTCCCTTGACCCAAGCCCAGCAGCCGAGCTCATACAGGCTTCGAACGACATTGTGCCCTTCGATTTCGTGATACAGCTGCCAGTGATACTTTGCTTGTTTCAGCTTGTTGCTGGACACCGATCCGGCGCGCCCCATACGATATGTACCAAGAACTTCTTCCATGCCGTAGCAGTAATCCGTTTTTTTCAAGATCTTAAGCCACAGGGCAAAGTCATTTCTCTTTTTAATCGGCGGCACCTCGAATTTGCCAAGTGCTTCCTGGTCGTACATCACGGACAGATTACCGATTGGATTGGACAGCCGAATCATCTTCTTATAATCCGTTTTCTTCGGAGGAATAAGCACCGTGTGCAGGTCATTGCCCTCCTCGTCCATCCAACCATAACCCGTTGCACTGAACTTCGCGCCGGTCTTTTTCATAAAAGCAATCTGCTTTTCCAGCTTGTCCGGTTTCCAGAGATCATCGCTATCGAGAAACGCGATGTACTTGCCGGTCGCCCGTTTCATAGCTTCCGTCCGAGCAACTGCCGGACCACCATTCTGAGGAAGAACGTAGTAGTGGATATTCGGATACTTTTCAAGATACGGCTTCAGCACTTCGGCAGTGTTATCCGTGCTGCAATCGTCTACGATCTGAACCTCCCAGTCCGTAACAGTCTGGGCAATCACAGAATCAAGTGATTGCAAAATAAACTTGCCGCAGTTGTAAGTCGGCATAATCACACTAACTAGCATTCTACCGTTCCTCTCCGCATATCAAAGATTACAGCCCAGACTCATCTCAAAGAGTCTGAGCCGTCTATTCCTTATAAAGCTCTACTAATCGTCCTCAGCAGTGTGAGTCACACTGCCGCTATGTCTTGTACCGTTGCAGTGGGCCTCCACCACGCTCAAAATTGCACCATTTTTGGCGCAACGGTAATCGGTGCCCTTTGCTCATGTTATGGCACCATTTTACTCTGTGATCACATTTTCATCGTCACGGAAGTTCCTGTCTTTAGTCCTGATGGCACTATCATCTCGCCACAAGAATCCATGTATTTATGCCAGAAATCACTCATATCGCTATGGAAACTCATCAGTTTATTCCCGACAGCACCCTGCCTTTTCACTAGGAGACCTCGTATTTATGCCTGATAGCATCTCCATGACCGGGTTGAAAATTTCGATGATATTGTCATCGAAGCCCCTTATTTATTTCTGACAGCACATTCCGGGAAAATGTCGATTTTTAGCCCCAGAAAGAAGTAAAAAAACTCGACAATTAGTCATTTTTACCACTCATAGCAGTGGTTTGACCCTCAGAAACTCCCTCGGTGCTTTCAGGCATAAACAGGATCTTCACGGTCGCCAGCATGATCTTGAAGTCCTCCATGATGCTGGGGTGGGCTATGTACATCAGGTCCATGACCAGCTTGTCGTAGGGGGTGGTGTTGTACTTGCCGTAGACCTGGGCGTAGCCGGTCAAGCCGGCTTTGGCTTGCAGGCGCAGGGCGAACTCGGGCAGCTCCTGCTCGTACTCGGCGGCGATCTCGGGGCGCTCGGCGCGGGGGCCAACCAGGCTCATAGAGCCGCCCAAGATATTGAACAGCTGGGGCAGCTCATCTATGCGGCAGGCGCGGATGACCTTGCCCACCGGCGTTACGCGGTCGTCGTGGCTGCCGGTCGAAAGCCGGGCTACGCCGTCCTTCTCGGCGTCCACGCGCATACTGCGGAACTTGAGGATGTGGAACCGCCTGCCGTCCTTGGTCAGGCGCACCTGCTTGTAGAACACCGGGCCGCCGTCCGTGGCCTTGATGGCGATGGCCGTGACGATGAAGATCGGGCTGAGCACCACCAGCGCAAACAGCGAGACCGCGATATCCACCAGGCGCTTGACGAACAGGTACTCCGGCTGGGCCGTATAGCGGCCAACTTTCAGCATCGGTAGGTGGAACATATGCATCGGGTGCGCGCCGGACATGATCGTGTCGCCAATGCGCGGGATGACAAACACCGTGATATCGTTGGCCACGCAATGTTTAAGAATGATGTTGCGGTCATGGCTGTGGATACCGCTCATAAATACTGTTTTTATTCCATCCAGCATAGAAAGATCGTCGATGCACTCCTGCGCGCTGGCAGTCAGCGTTACGGCGTACTTGTTATCCAGGCCGTACTGGCCGATGAGCTTCTCCATGCCCTGACGGTGGTCATAAATAATGGCAGTCGCCTGCCGGGGGAAAGTGGCGAAGTACCACCTGTACGCCAGCAGCGCCCACAGGGCGGACAGCAGCACCTGCCCGGCCAGCGCGGCCACACCGGGCAGAAGGTTGGGCAGGTGTTTGCTCAGCAGCCAGATGACCACATACATGATGAGGTCGCTGACCCCGGCCGCCAGGAACTGCGCGTAGACGATCTCGGAGATACGCTGCATCGACATGAGGAAGGCATCGTACACACGCCCGAACACAATGTACAGCACAAAGAACAGCGCCACGACCAGCAAATTGCCCTTGGCGTAAAACGGCGAGGCCGTGCGCCCGGCGTAGTATAAGTACCAGCACAGGGCAAACGGGACCGTGACCATGGCCGCGTTGATCGTCTTGACGATGCGCAGCAGCAGGTCGTGCTTGAACTTTGACATATGCTTTCCTCTTCTCTTCCTTGCATTCTTGCGCCACAGGGTCGGCGCTCTATATTAAGATTCTCTATAGCTTTTATTTCGCACGGCACACAGATTACGCCTGCGCCAGCAAAGCACGCAGTTTTTCCCTCTGCGCCGCGCTCAAGTTGCCGGGGGCCTTGCCCTCGTAGATGCGGCGCTGGCGGTAGAGCCAGTTGCCAAGCAGGATGCCGTCCGCGGCCCTATACTTTGCCGGGATCGCCAGGTCGCCATGCTGCCGCAGGTATTCCTGCGCCAGCGCGTAGCGGTGTTCCCAGCTGCCGGGGCGCTGCCACTGCATCCCGATCTGCTCCAGCAGCCAGATGCGCTGCGGGGTCAGGCGGCAGTGCTCTTTTTCCGGGTTTTGGTAAACCGCGCGCTGGCGGGCCACCCATTTGCCGAGCGGCGTGCCGTCCGGCGCGACATACTGCACGGGGACGTTCAGATGCCCGGTGTGCTCGTAGTACAGCTTGGCAGCATTGTAGGCGGCCATCCAGCGGGTGCTGTTGCCGTCCCCCCAGGACATTCCGATGGCGTCTAGCCGGGCAATTTGTTCTTGGGACAACGCCTCCGGCTTATCCCGGCGCAGCCGCCGCAGGTTGCGCAGCCAGGCCCCCAAGGCAAAGCCGGACGGCGTTTTATAGGCGGCGGGGACATCCAGGCTGCCGTTTTCGCTGTAATAATGCAGGGCTTCGGCGTAGTTTTGTTCCCAGCGCTCGCTGACCGCGTCCCACACCATACCGATCTTGTCCAGCTGGGCCACGCGTTCTTCGTTCAGCAGGTTCTGGCGTTCGCCGTTGGCCCGCTGCTGGCGCAGGTTGGAGATCCAGCGCCCCAGCGCATAGCCGTCCGGGCTGCGGTACTGCGCCGGGACCAGCAGGTTGCCGTACTCGTTTTTATATTGCTCCGCATGGACAAAGCCGTCCGCCCAGGCAGATTCGAGCCGGTTCTCCCACACCATGCCGAGAGCGTCCAGCCGGGCGATCTGGCTTTCGGTCAGCGTGCCGGGGGTCCGCCCGCTGCGCACCCGGCGCTGGGTCACAATCCAGCGGCCCAGCGTCAGCCCCTCCGGCGTGACGTAGCGTTTGGGGATCAACAGGTCGCCGTGCTCGGCCTTGTACAGCGCCGCGGCCTGGTAATACTGCTCCCAGCCGCTGGCCAGGCTGTGCTCCAGCTGTTCGAACAGGCGGCGGCAGTCCTGCGCCTGCTCGATGATTTCAAATCTGTCCGTTACGACGGTTTCGCCCTCGCCCGCGTTATACAGGCGCTGGACGGCGGTCTGTATCTCCTCCTGCAGAAAGCCGATGCTGCAAAGCCCCTCGATGTTGTTGACCACATCGATAATGACCGGCGTGCCGCCCTCGCCCGCGGTCAGGGCGCGGCCGATCTGCTGCTTGTAGATGATGGGCGAGATGGTCGGGCGGAAGAGGATGACGCCCGAAATGCCGGGGACGTGAACGCCCTCGTTGAGCATATCGATGCAGAACAGCAGGCGCAGATGGTCGGTATCGTCCGCCTTAAAGCTGGCAAACGCCGCGCTGGCGGCGGGGTCGTCCGAGTAAGCTTTGTACAGGCGCGGCTGCGCATCCACGCCCGCGAACCAGGCCGGGGCCTGGGCCATCATCTCGTTCATATGGTCAAGGTTGGCGCAAAAGACCAGGTATTTGCCGCGTGTCAAATGTTTGGCAAACACTTTGTCCAGGCCGTCCGCCTTTTCCAGCGCGCGGCGCAGCGCTTCGAGGTATTTATCGTTCGCGGCCTGCAAACCGGGCGCGCGCAGGTTGGCCACGCGCTGCTCGTAGCGGGCCAGATCCCGGCCGTAGCGGAACACGGTGGTCACATATTTCGGCGCAGGCAAAATCCCCCGGACGATTGCTTCGCCCAGGGTCATTTCGCTGGCGACATTGCCGTCGAACAGTTCGTCGGCCATGTTGCGCTGGTTATCGAGATAGCGGATGTTGGTGGCCGAAAGGCCCAGCAGTTTCGCCTGCGGGCAGGCGGCCAGCAGCCTTTGCAGCGCGGCGGACCATTCCTGCGCGCCGGCGCGGTGGTATTCGTCCAGGATGATATACACGGGGTGCAGGTCTGCGATGGCGGCCAGGTCGTCTTCGGTCAGGCGCAGCAGCTTGGCGTAGGTGTAAAAATGGACGTTGGCCAGGCTGACTTCGGGAGCCTGGCGGCGCAGGCTCTCGCACTGGGTGGCAAAGATGTACTCGCTGGGGGACAGCCAGAGGATGGTCTTGCCGGGGTGATCGGCTACCAGCCGGAACGCGATGAAGCTCTTGCCTGTGCCGGTGGGGTGGATAACGGCGGCCTTGCCGGTGGACGCCAACAGTTTGGCCGCGGCGCTATAGGCGGCGCGGTTATGCGCAAACAGTTCCAGCACAGGCTTCACCCCTCTCTCAACAACAAAATCAGCGTTTTGTTGTTGACGGTAGTCCGCGCGGCGTTTGCACAAGCGGAACATAGCGCCCGCTACAACGAAATCAGCGTTTTGTTGTAGCGCCTTTGGCGGACGATTTCGGGCCTCTGATAAAAATTCGCACAGATAGCCTAAATATACTGCTATTATAGCGCAATAAAAATGATAATTCAACCCGGTTAGAGTAAAACCGTGGTAAATTGGCAACTTGAACAAAACCGGCAAAGAAAGTGTGCCTTGCCGCTTTGTTTGCCATATCTTCCTCCGAATCAGGCAAGCGCAAAAGACGCCCCTGCACCAGGCCGGTGCGGGGGCGCCTGCGCTTTGTGCAACGTCTGCTACAACAAAACGCTGATTTTGTTGTTGGCGCTTTTTTATAGCAGCAGGTGCATCCGTTCCAGCATCCGCGCGTGCGCCGCGCCGGTCTCCATGATGTAGATGCGGGTGGTCTCGATGCTGGCGTGGCCCAGCAAGTCGGCCAGCTTGGCAAGGTCCTTGTCGAGCGCATAGAAAGTTTTGGCAAACAGCTGCCGCAGGTTATGCGGGAACACCTTGTGCGGATCGACCTTGGCCGCGGTGCATAGGCTGCGCATCTCCCGCCAGAGGTTGGAGCGGTCCAGCGGCCGCCCGCCGGCGGTCAGGAACACAGGCGCATTGGGCTGGCCGGGCCAGCGGCCGCAGTGTTTGAGGTACGCTTTCAGCTGCGCCCGCAGCTTGCCCGGCAGCAGGATCTCCCGGCACTTGCCCTTGCCGCTGACGGTGGCGCGCCCGGTGCGCACCGCCTCCCCCGTGATAAACCGCAGCTCCGAAACCCGGATGCCGGTGGCGCAGATCGTCTGCAGCACCAGGCACAGGCGCTCGCGGCCCTGGCGCTTGGCCGCCTGTACCAGGCGCAGGTATTCGCTGCGGCTCAGGTCTCTCCCCTTGTCCCGGAACACCCGCCGCTGCCGCCGCACCTGGCGCACGCAGCACTCCGGCCGGCCCAGGAACCGCAGGAACCCGTTCACCGCCGCCAGTTTGGCATTGATGGTGGCGGGCGAAAGCCCTGCCGTGCTCAAACTCGTTTTCCAGGTATGTACGATTGCTTTGCCAAATGGAAGTGATTTTAGCCCCACCTGTGCAAAATGCAAAAACTCCCGGCAATTCTTGGTGTAGATTTGAACGGTCATCTGGCTTTTCTCCTGGCGAAGCAGTTCTGACCGGTACGCTTGCAGGCTTTGCTGGCTGATCGTCATGTTTGCCACACTCCCCTCCCCGAAGATTTTTCTTGTGAAATTTCACATAGGTACAGCATCCACACTATCACACCGCCCCGCCGATCGCCATCCCGCAATTGAAAACAAACGGATAACTTATGGTCAAATGGGTTATGCCAACCCCTGCACCTCAAAATGCAGATGCGGCCCGGTCGCCCGACCGGTCTGGCCGACGTAGGCAATGACCTGCCCCGCCGTGACCTGCTGGCCTGCGGTCACGCAGATGCTGGAGCAGTGCGCGTACAGGGTGGTCAGCCCGCCGCTGTGGTCGAGCTTGACGTGGTAACCGTAACTGCCGCCCCAGCTGTCCAACCCGTTGGCGATGGTCACGGTGCCGTCGGCCGCCGCCAGGATCGGGTTGCCCTCGGGTACCGCGATGTCGGTGCCGCTGTGGTAGCTGACTTCGCCGGTGATTGGGTCGGTGCGGTAGCCCTGCGGCGAGGTGATCGTGCCCGCCACCGGCAGCGGCCATTGTAGGGCGGCGCACCGCCGTCCTCGGTATAGCGGATGCAGGGGTGGCGCAGCAAGTCGTACTTGTCGTCGATGACCGGCCGCTCGCCGCGCACGAACAGGACGGCTTTGCCGTCCGGCAGCAGGCGCACTTCATCCGGCGTGAGCAGGTCGCGCGCGGCCTGCTGTTCGCTGGTGCTGTAACTGCCGCCGCGGCCATGGCTGCGGCTGTGGTTCGTCGTGTCCACCGTTTCTTTGCCGATCAGTTCGGAAACGTATTTGTGGGTGCTCTGCTCGTTGCCCCCGAGATAGTGAAACTCGTCGCACAGGCCGATCAGCGACTCCCAGCTGTCTTTGTACAGGGCCTTGAGCTGCGAAATGTTTTGCACAATGATCGAGCAAAAAATGCCGCGGCTGCGCATGGTGGCGAGCGCCGACAAAAAGCTGTCCTTGGGCAACGTGATGTTCGGAAACTCGTCCATCAGGCAATGCACCGGCACCGGCAGGCGGCCCTTGTGGACGCGGTCGGCCTGGCGGTAGAGCGTCTGGATGAGCTGCGTATACACCATGCCGACGAGATAATTGAGCGACTTGTCCGAGTCGGGGATACAGCAAAACAACGCCACCTTTTTCTCGCCCAACTCATCCAGATGCAGTTCGTCCGTCATCGTCAGCCGGTTGATTTGCGGCAGGTTGAAGGCCGCCAGCCGCACGCCGACGCTCACCAAAATCGACTTGGCGGTTTTGCCCGCGGCTTGCTTGAAGACGCGGTATTGCTTGCAGGCGATGCTGTCGGGTTCCCGTTCCTCGAGCCGTTCGAACAGCACGTCCAGCGGTGACTGGTAGCTTTCATCTTCCTCCCGTACCTCGGCGCTTTCAAGCATCTCCATGACCATGCCGAAGTTCTGCTCGCTTGGCGGGGCCTCGTGCAGCAGGTAAAGCATGAGGGCTTGCAGCAGGGCGGTCTCGGATTATAGTGATAGGTAATCCTTTGAAGTAATCGCCGGATTTTCCCCCACTCCACACCGGACATGCGACTTTCACCGCATCCGGCGTTCCATCGATTGTGTTATCAGGCATTTAATCAATCACCAATAGAAAGTTGTTCAAATTGCCGCCAATTTTGCGGCGATGCGCAGGTTGTTGATTTTGGTCAGTTGCTTTCTTGTTACAGCCAGTTGTTTGCAGGTACGCTTGAGAGTAGCGACATCTTGGTCAATCAGCAAAGGCAGATATTCCTGTAATCTTCCATTCGCGCTGCCGAACACGTTTCGGTTCGCTTCGGTTCCGGCGGCTCGGCCGCCGAACCCCGGAAAAGAATCGAATCGGTATTTGATTGATCTTTTCTTTCTCTATCTTTATTTATTTGCGCGGTGGTTTCCGGCCCCTGGGTCACCATAACCGTGCGGCACAGGCCGTCACTGGGGCGAATGTGGCGGCTCACGACCGACGCGCCACCGCCCATCATGACGACGGGGAGCGCGTGGTAGTCAAAGCCCGCTTCCAGCACCGCGGAGAGCAGCCGTTCAGTGTAAAGCCGGCCCTGCTCGCGGATGAGGCCGCGCACCGTTTCCTCCAGACTGCAATGGCGGCCCGCCAGCACCTGCTCGATCTGCGCGTCGGTCAGGGACAGCCCGATGTTCTGCCGCACCCGCTCCCGCACCTCGTCGATGCAGCGGATCATGCCGAATTCCAGGCTGTGGCAGGTGTTAATGTTGGGCCACCCATTGTCGATGCGCATGAGGTCCACCGTCCACCCGCCGATGTCGAGCAGCAGCAGGGAGGGTTCGTCCGCCAGCAGGTCAGGCTGGGTCATGAGCGCGGTGAAGCCCTGGGGGAAGAGCAGCACATCTTCAATCGTGATGCGGTATTTCTTTCCCTCGTAGCCAAATTCGGTCGGCTGGCCCGCGTTGCGGAGCAGATATTTTCGGAACGCGGGCTTTTCCCGGCCATAGCTGGTCAGGGGCAGTCCCGCCGCGATGGTGATGCTGCCCTCACGGGGCGCACCGCGGGCCTGCAGCTCCTGCGCGATGGCCGCCAGCGTCAGCAGGTAGTAGTTGTCGTTGACGGTTTTGTCGCGCTGGATCGGCTGCCGCCCGCTGCCGCAAACAAAAAAGCACCCGCCGAACGTGAGCACGTTCTGGCGGGTGTACGGTTCGCGGTCACCGAAGGGCGTGATGCCGGCCGGGAAGGAACAGTTTCGGGTCTTGATGGCGTAGTAACCGTGGTCGATACCAATGATCATGTAGAGCCTCACTTTCTTTGTGTGGAATAGAGTTCAATTTATCTACAAGGCTTGGGTTTCCCAGCCGGGTAGCAAGCGGAACAAACAAAAAAGCCCGGTATCCAGCGGATACCAGATACCGGACATTAATAAAGACAGACGTTAGAGCGAATCGTTTTCTTATGTACATCAAATTTCGGCAGAACCAACAAAATTCGGCGGGGAAATTTTCTATACTTCTGCTGGAATTTTTGGCTCAAAAACCGAAAAGATACCATCGCATTCTCTGATTTAGGGAGCCTGGCGATCTTCCAAATGCAAATCCGCAGCCAAAACCACCCTAAATCCGGGGTGACAGTAATAAAAAAAGCCTGCAAAAAGCAGGCACAATAACGCCAATTTCCGGCGGTATAACAACAGAAAACTGGCCGACAGTAAAATCGACCAGTCATTTTGGTGGGAGCTGGTGGATTCGAACCACCGAAGCATTACGCAGCAGATTTACAGTCTGTCCCCATTGGCCACTCGGGAAAGCTCCCATATTCTGTTGGTTGCGCCCGCTTGGTTTCACTTGCGAGTGCTTTATTATTATAGCAAACCAACAGAAGAAATGCAAGAGGTTTTGCAAAAAAAGTTTGTCGATGCAGCGTCGGCGGGCAAAAAACTTTTGCCGGCCTTACCGTTCGATGCGCATATGCGGGCGGCGCGGCTGGTAGCTTGCCGTATCCAGCGCCCAGACCGTGTTGCCCTCGGCGTCCGCTGCAATGTTTGCAAAGCCCATCGAGGCATAGAAATCTTTGACCATGCCGTTTTTGGCGGTGGGATAATAATACCCGCGGATGGTCTTGACGCCGCGGGCGGCGGCGTCGGCCACCACCGCGTCCATCATCGCGTCCTCCATGCCGCGTTTGAGCACGCGGCAGCTCATCAGCCACAGGCGCAGGTGCAAAGTCTGCCCCTCCTGCTCGCCGGATACGACGGTGACGACGCCGTTGTCGCCGAACTTGTCCACAAGTTTGCCGTACAGGCACAGGCAGTTTTCATCGTCGGCCATGGCCCGGATATCGTCTTCTGAACAGCGCAAGGTGGTCAGGTTGAACTGGTTCGATTTGTTTGTCAGCTGGGCGATGCGCTGCATGTACAGCGGTTCAAAGCGGCGGATCGTCGCTGTCATGGCAAGGCTGTCCAGATAGGCGCCGTAATCGGCAAACGCCGCCTGCGCCCTGCGGCGCTCGGCGTTGGCGTGGTAGAGCTCGGTCTTTTTGAGGTCCTCGCCCGAAAGCGCGGTCACTTCAAAATAGCCGCCATGGTCAAGCGTCTTGATGTAATTCTCGGCCCCGTCCAGAACCGGCGTCTCGACGCCGGGCACCTGTGCGGCCACAATGGCGCGCTCGGCCGGGTTGTCGTCGGCGAACACAAAGCTGTCTGCCCCAAGGTTGAGTTCGGCGGCAATGTCCAGCAGGTTGCGGTCCTTCGGTTCCCAGTTGGCCTTGATGCAGACAAAATCATCCGGGCGCAGCACGCCGTCGGGGTGGTTTAAGCCGTCCAGCGCGTTCTGCTCATCGTTTTTGGAATCGACCGCCAGCACAACGCCGATCGACTTGAGCGCCTTGCAGTAGCTCTGAAATTCAGCATATACCTGGCCTTCCGGCACTTCGGGGCCGACGGCGATGCCGTCCACGCCGTCGTCGCCCACAATGCCGCCCCACAGCGTATTGTCCAGATCCAGCACAAGCGCCTTCTTGTTGCGCCCATACAGCGACTTGATGATGTTAGCGACGCTGTTTGCCAGCGACGGGATCGCGTCGAGGCACATCGCATACTTGTACATATGCCAGTAAAACGCGTCGCCCCAGGCGGTCAAGCCGTAGTCGGCGGCCAGATAGTCGATGTCGTTGATATAAAAATCCTCGTGCGCCGCGGCGTAGGCATAGAACTTCTGGTTCAGCCGCGCGATAAAATTGGTTCGCCCGCGCGGGTCCCAGACATCGCGGTTGCCCATCAGGCGGTAGTTCGGGCGGTCAAAGTTGTTCTGGATGACAGGGCAATGGAACTTTTCCGCCAGCGCCTGCCACATCGCCTCAAAACGTCCATACTCCGCCTGCAGCATCTCCTGCACGGCTTCCGCGGTGTCGCCGGTCGTGGGGAACTGCTCGATGTTGCGCCAGGTGGTGTGGATATAGATCACATCCGGCTTGAACGCATCCAGCTCCGGCGTGCCGAACATCGCATCCTGCCAGTAGCGGCCATATTCCGATTGATAGAACTCCGCTGCAATGCCGTAATGGAGCAAAAACAGGCCCAGCTGGTCCGCCACTTCGTTGGTGGTGGACCCGCCGAGAATGGCGATCTTTTTTTGCAGCGGGTTCTTGAGCTGGGCCTGCAGCTCCTTGCGGATGCGCCGCTTTTTGCGCAGCAGCTGCTCGGTGTCCAGCGGGTAATGGAACTGATCCATAGCCGTCTCCTTCTGTTTGCCTGTATCGGCGGGGGCTCAGCCCATCGCCGCGAGCGCTTCTTCCAGCGCGCGGGAGATCTGGTCGGGGCAGCTCGTCGGGCGGCTGCCGCAGGTCGTGCCTTTCATGCGGGCGATGGCGTCCTCCGCTTTCATCCCGGCCAGCAGCTTGCAGATGCCCTTGAGGTTGCCGTTGCAGCCGCCCATGACCGAGACGGACTGGATGGTATGGTCTTCGTTGAGCTCGACATGCGTCATGACCGAGCAGGTCCCCTGATTTCTGCGTTCGTAAACCATGATAATACTCCTTTGTTTTTTCTTACTTCTTGCGGGCCCGGGCGGCAGCTTCGATGCGCTGGAGCTGGTCGTCCACCGTATAAAACGCCCCGACCGGGCGCGGGTTGTTGGCGTTCATGCCGTGGAAGTCGGTGCCGCCGGTCACGATCAAACCGTTTTGCTGCGCCAGACGCAGCAGTTCTTCCCTGTCTTCCGGTGTGTTGCGCGGATGGTCGATCTCCACCCCGTCCAGCCGCCCGGCCGCAATCAACTCGCGCGCCAGCGGCATGCTTTTATAGACGCTCGGGTGCGCCAGCACCGCCACGCCGCGGCAGGCACGGATCAGATCGAGCACCGTGTCGACCGTTTCGTACTTGGGCGTGTGCAGGATCTTTCCGCGTACCGGCTTTAAGCCGAACAGGCTGCGGTAGACCTGGTTGTACATGCCGTCCGCCAAACCATACTGCCACAGCACCCGCATCACATGGGCTTTGTACAGCGTGCCGCTGTCGCGGGCAAATTCCAGCGCTTCCCCGGTTTTGAACTGCGGGCAGAGTTCTTCCAGCTCCCGGCAGCTCTGCAGCACCGCCTGATAGCGGCGCTCCGCCATCAGCGCGGCGAAATCGGCCAGCGGCGCGCAATCATCCGGCCAGTAGCACAGGATGTGTACGCGGTGTCCGCGCTCATAATCATAGGCTGTCAGCTCGGTCGCCGGGATCAGATGGACCCCTTCCTGCACCGGGTTTGAATAGGCATAGCGCACGCTGCGGATGGAATCGTGGTCAGAAATGGCCAGGTGGGTCATCCCCGCGCAGCGCGCCAGAAACGGCAGTTTGGCCACCGGGGTCGAACCGTCGGAAAACGTTGTGTGCGTATGCAGATCTCCCGGCATAAAAACGCCCCCTTTCCAATGAAACCCTGGTCTAATAGAATATTATACCTGTTTTTCCGGCTTTTGAAAAGGCGCTGCGCGGGGAATTTTTGTGTTTTTGCAAAAAAATACCCCACCGGCTGTGCGGGCCGGCGGAGCCGAAGAGGAAGGAAAATGAACACGGGACACGCTGTGCCGTGCCCGGACGCCAAGGGCGTGTGCGGCACCCTTGACTTTCTGCTCTAATCATAGTACAGTATCCATGATAAGTAAAATTCATTTTTTTCACACGGAAGATGAATCCTCTTCACGCTGCATCGGGGCTTGTCCCGCAGCGTGCCGCCCGTCATTTTCCGTAGCGGGAGGCAGTACTTTTATGACGTTGCTGGCTTGCCAGATCTTTTCCACCATCGCACAGGAAGGCAGCTTTGCCCGCACGGCGGAGCGGCTGCACCTGACCCCCTCCGCCATCAGCCACGCCGTGGCCGGGATGGAAAACGAGTGCGGCTTCCCGCTGTTCACACGCACCAAGGCCGGCGTTACCATGACGGCCGCAGCCGAAAGCCTGCTGCCTGCCATCCGGCGCGTGCTGGCCAGTAACGAATCGCTCGACCAGTCCATCGCCCAGATCAACGGCCTGCACAAAGGCGTGCTGCGTCTGGGCGTATTCAACAGTGCCTGTGTCGTCTGGCTGCCGCAGCTGGTGCCCGCTTTCAAGGCCGAGTATCCCGGCATTGACGTTCAGATCTACCAGGGCAGCTATGCCGATATCGCGCTGTGGCTCAAGAGCGGCACGGTGGAGCTGGGGTTCCTGTCAGACTCCTGTGCGCCGGAGCTGAACTTTATACCGCTGTATACGGACCCGCTTGTCTGCATTGCGCCGTCCGGTTTTGCCACGCGGCGGCCGGGCCATGTCACGGCCGAGGAACTACGCGGGAAACCGTTTGTCAGCCAGCGCAGCGATACCGACGCCGATATCCAGAGCTATCTCAAGCACAACGACGTCAGCGTGCATACCTCCTGCTATGTGATTGACGACGAATCTATGGTCGAGATGGTCGCCTGCGGGCAGGGCGTGGCCATCATGCCCCAGATGCTGCTGACGCGCGAGGATGTAGGCAACGGCGTCCAGGTTTTGACGCTGGACCCGGCCGCGGGCCGCCGCATCGGCCTGGCCTGCCTGGACCGCAACAGCCTGTCCCCCGCTGCGCGGGAATTCAGCCGCCGTGTGCGCCAGTTTGCCGCGGGGCTGTAAGCGGCGCCGGGTTCCGCCTTGTTAAGACCGGCCGGTTGTGGTACACTATCTTTATCCAAACGTGTAAAATCACGGATGAATGAACCCCGCCGCCGGCGGATGCCGGGGCGCAGCCCCGCAGAAAAGAGGAAGAAACCTTTGCAAAAGATCACAAAAGTACGCGGCGTCAAGGGCGCCGCTTCCTGGTGCGCGTTGGCAGCCATCGGATATCTGGCCGCCCGCGCGCTGTTTGATGTCCTTATCTCGTTTTTGATGGGCCTGCGCGTTGAGGGCGCTTCTCTGGCGAACCCCATCGGCTTTTCGCAGACCGAAGCGGGCGTTTTGTCCATGCTTGCTTCGGCGGCGGCCATTCTGGTTCCGGTGCTCCTGCTGCTGCGCCTGACCCGCCTGCAGGCGGAGGACCTGCGCCTGCTCTGGCCGATGCCGTGGAGCCCGCTGTTCTGCCTTTCGCTGTTTCTGGGCGTGGCCAATGCGGCCAACCTGTTCGGCAGCTTGCTGGCACGGCTGTTGGGCACCTCCGGCAGCGGGCAATCGCTTCCCGCGGGCGGCAGCGCTCTTTTGGTCAGTTTTCTCAGCCTCTGCGTGATCCCGGCGCTGCTCGAGGAACTGTTTTTCCGCGGGGCGCTGCAGGGGCTGATGCGCCCGTCCGGCAGTGCGGCCGCAATTTTTGGCCCGGCGCTTCTGTTCGCACTGCTGCATCTGGATCTGGCGCAGGGCATCACGGCTTTTGTCTGCGGCGTGTTCCTGGGGTGGCTGACCGAACGCACAGGCAGCATCCTGCCCGGGATGCTGCTGCATCTTGTCAATAACGCCATTGCTTTTACAGTGGCTTATCTGCAGCTGTATGCGCCGCGCGGCGCGGCGATCGGCGTGGAGCTGTTCGTGCTGCTGTTCTTCCCGCTGCTGGCATTGTGGATGGTCTGGCATGCGATGCGCCAGGGGTTCCGCTTCTCGGCCGGGCTGCGCCCGGGTGTGGACGCCTGGAGCGTGCTGGCCAGCCCGACGTATACGGTCGCCGTTCTTTTTCTGGTCTTTCTGTGCTTTTACCAGGGCCCGCTTGTATAAAGGAGAACGCCGAATGACGGACGAAGAACTGATGCGCGCCGCTTTGGCACAAGCGGAACTGGCCGCCCGGGCCGGGGAGGTCCCTGTCGGCGCGGTCGTTGCCAAAGACGGCGAAATTGTGGCGCAGGCGCACAACCTGCGCGAAAGCGGCAAAAATGCGACCTATCACGCCGAACTGCTGGCGATCGACGCCGCCTGCAAGGCGTTGGGCGGCTGGCGGCTGTGGCAGTGCGAGCTGTTTGTGACGCTGGAACCCTGCCCGATGTGCAGCGGGGCCATCATCAACAGCCGCCTCAAGCGGGTGGTCTACGGCGCGGCCGACCCCAAAGCCGGGTGCTGCGGCTCATTGACCGACCTGTTTGCCCTGCCGTTCAACCACCACCCCGTGATCGAGCACGGCCTGCTGGAAGCGGAGTCCCAGGCGCTGCTGCAGGATTTCTTTTCCATGCTGCGGCAAAAGCGGCTGGCGGCCCGCGAGAAAAAGCAAAGCCTGTAAGGAGGATACCATGTCCCAGATCCTGCCCGCTGAACCGCATCATGTGTTCATTACAGGCGGCAGCCGCGGTATCGGCGCCGCCGCCGTGCGTGCCTTTGCCGCCAAAGGGTATGACGTTGCCTTTACCTGGCATACCCGCGCCGATGCCGCCGAAACCGTTTTGCGGCAGGCGCGCGAGCTGTACCCGCAGGGGCAGTTCTTGGCGATCCGGGCCGACGCTGCCGACCCGGCCGAGGCCCGCGCCGCCGTCAAACAGGCCGAGGACGCCTTCGGGCGGCTGGAGGTGCTTGTGTGCAATGCGGGCATCGCCCAGCAGAAGCTGTTCACAGACCTGACCGACGAGGACTGGCGCGCGATGATGGCAAACGATCTGGACAGCGTTTTTTATGCCTGCCGCGCCGTTCTGCCCGGCATGATCCGCCGCAAGTACGGGCGTATCCTGTGTGTGAGCAGCATGTGGGGCCAGGTGGGCGGCAGCTGCGAGGTGCACTATTCGGCTGCCAAGGCCGGGGTGATCGGGCTGTGCCGCGCGCTGGCCAAGGAGGAAGGCCTTTCCGGCATCACAGTCAACTGCGTCGCCCCCGGCGTGATCGACACCGACATGATGGCCGGGTTCAGCGCCGAGGACAAGGACGCTTTGGCCGACGAAACGCCGGTCGGCCGGTTGGGAACGCCTGCCGAGATCGCGCGCACGCTGGTTTTTTTGGCCTCCCCGCGCGCCGGCTACATCACCGGGCAGGTCATTGGCCAAAACGGCGGGCTTGTGATCTGACCCCCCTCCCCCATTGACACCACCGCCCCCTTGCCTGCATAGGATGTTGCAGGAAAGGGGGATTTTCTATGGCAGTCTTTCAAACCGGCATTGACGTTTCCCGCTACCAGGGCAACGTCAACTGGCCGCAGGTCGCGGCTTCCGGCAAGCAGTTCGCGATCGTGCGGCTGGGTTCCAGCAACAACAGCGGCCTGTATGTGGACCCCTACTTCCTGCAGAACGTCAACGGCGCCCACGCGGCCGGTCTGCGCGTCGGCGCCTATTATTATACCTACGCGCGCAGCCAGAGCGCTGTGATTGACGAATTGACCCTGTTTTTGAACGTGCTCGAAGGCCTGCAGCTTGAGTACCCGGTGTTTGTGGATGTGGAGGACGACAGCCTGGCCGCGCTGGGCCGCGCGCAGCTGACCGGCCTTGTCCGCTTTGCGATGGACATTCTCTACCAGCGCGGCTGGTATGCCGGGTGGTACAGCTACACAAACTTTATCCTCAACTATCTCAATGCCGCCGAATTGTCCCAGTATCCGCTCTGGCTGGCCGATTACCGCGCCCAACCCGGGTATACCGGCAGCTATGCCATGTGGCAGTACAGCTCTTCGGGCAGCGTTGGCGGCGTGACCGGTGCGTGCGACGTAAACAACGCCTATGTCGATTTTTTGCCCACGATCCGCAGCGGCAATTTTAACGGCTACGGAAGCTCCGGCCCGCAGATGGAACCCGCCGAAAACACTCGCCTGGTCGTTTTTGGCGCACAGACAGAATATTTCTACACTGCCAACTTCAATGACGTGGTCGGGTATCTGCCGGTCGGCAGCTATACCGTCACACAAAAAAGCACCGCCCGGTTTAACGGCTATGACTGGGTCATCTTCCGTTATCAGGGCGGTGAATACTGGACAGCGCTTCTCGGCGACCGAAACCGCCTGGAAACCGTCAACGATTGCAGCGAATGTCAGGACCAGCTTTCGGCCGCGCGCGCTAAGATCGAAGCTGCGCGCGCGGCGCTGGAATAAAGCGGCTTACTTTTGCGGCGTACCCGGCTCGCGGCGGCCGCCGCGGCAAAACGCGATCATGCGGTCCTTGCAGGTGATGCCAACGACGCCGACCACCGCCGTGATGATAAAGACGACGAGGGTCAGCACCCAGTTCCCCTGCCGCAGCGAGGAGCCGATCATGGTGGAGGACAGCACCGACGGGATGCGCGCCAGCGACGAGATCAGCAGAAATTTGCCCACGCGCATGTTGGTCACCCCCACCACATAGGTCAGCATATCCTTGGGTGTGCCGGGGATCAGGAACAGGATGAAGGTCACAAGCTCCATGCGCTGGCTGTCATACAGCCACTTCCAGTCTTTGACCTTCTCCGCGCCGAAAAGACTGTCCAGCACAGACTTGCCCAGCCGTTTGGATAAAAGAAAAATCAGCGCCGAAGCCGTCACGCAGCCCAGCGTACACAGCGCCAGCCCGCCGGCTGCGCCGTACAGCGCACCGGCGATCAGCTCAACCGGTTCCCCGGGGATGAACGCGATGACAACCTGCAGCATCTGTACGCCGAACATCGCCAGCCACCCCAGCACGCCGACTTTGCGCACCCAGGTTTCCACCAGCAGCTGCACCTGCGGGTCGCGGAGTTTCTGCACATATGGGAACAGAAACACCGTCAGCCCCGCCACCAGCAGGACAAACAGCACGCCGAGGATCAAAACACGTTTCTTTTTCATTCTGTATCTCCCATATCCTTTGCAAAACAGGCGCCATCCTTTGGCTGCATGCGCAAAGACGGCCCCTGTCTTTTATTATAGGAGGCCGCCGCTTTTTGTGCAATCCGGCAGGCGTACTTTTTACAATTGCGTCACAGTTATTTAAGCCTTTGCTTGCATTTCCCCCGCAGAAAAGGTATAATATGACCCGCAGATGTCCTTGTAGCTCAGCTGGATAGAGCATCCGCCTCCTAAGCGGCAGTTCGTTCGAGTCCGTGGGCGGAGGAAAATTGAATATTTTTGATATATGTCCCAGTAGCTCAGTTGGATAGAGCACGAGCCTCCTAAGGTGGCGTTACAACAATCAACTTTGCTCGGCAGTTGGGTGTCAAAAACTTAATATTTATAAATGTCTGCGTAGCTCAGTTGGATAGAGCGACCGCCTCCTAAGCGGCAGTTCGTTCGAATCCGTTTGGGCGGGAAAATTGAATATTTTTGATATATGTCCCAGTAGCTCAGTTGGATAGAGCACGAGCCTCCTAAGCCCGGGGTCGCACGTTCGAGTCGTGTCTGGGACGCCAAAAGCTCCGCTGCAAGCCGTTTTTCGCCGGTTTGCAGCGTTTTTTATTTTACTTCTCCCGGCCCACCGCTCATTTGAGACCGGGAGAATTTTATGCACTGCAATGTATACCATAGAGATTTGTTCCAGTACACGCTCAGCAGCTACATGATTTATGGGTTTACCACCAATGGAAATTGTTCCGCCTGTTGCCTCGTAATATTTTGCAATCAGGTTCAGAATGGTAGATTTGCCGGAACCGGAGTCCCCGACAATGGCCGTGAGCTTCTGGTCTGGCACTGTAAAGGTGGCGTGTTTCAGCACCGGCTCTCCGGGTACATAGGAAAAGTCCACAC
>ERZ1643251.852-NODE-852-length-38831-cov-16.346787_pt1 | contig 38831 bp, 71 predicted proteins | sample MGYA00579261_ERZ1643251 | MGnify/ENA primary metagenome ERZ1643251 (study PRJEB29033, sample SAMEA4952267) | chicken gut metagenome | biome: Broiler Chicken; feature: Gastrointestinal Tract; material: Caecum | place: Ireland | collected 2018 | study: Broiler... | reverse complement strand
GGGCAAATCAGAGGGCAATTTCAGAGGGCAAAAAAATACCGCCCAAATCGGGCGGTGCTCTAATCTGATATTATTTCTTGAAAAGTCTGCGGATTTTTCTTTCAAGCTTTATATATTTATCCTCGTTGAATATGCTCCATACTATGAATATAAATAAAGCTATTTCAAATAATGTTTGTAATATCATTGTATCTCCTCTTTTATTATACTTTATTTGTCCCTTGTACTGCTCCTTTGAAATTGTCATCGCTTGCATATGGGGCTTGTACTCTGTATTCCTTTATGCTATCAGGCAATTTGATAATGCAATCACCGTTGCCGAGAAGTTCTTCCGCTCCTTTGTGACCGAGGCATAAAACACTTTCCTTTGCCGAAGCTGTCTTGAATATTATTTTTGTCGGTGTGTTGGCTTGTATCAATCCGGAAATAACACTAACACGCGGGGCTTGTGTTGCTAATACACAATGGATTCCTGCAGCACGTCCAAGCTGACACAGACTGACAAGGTTTTCATCTATTTCTTTTCGGTAGTCTGTAAGCATTAAGTCGGCAAGTTCGTCAATAATCAATATCCATTTAGGAAACTGCCCTCTGTTTTTTTCAATGCCCATTGCTTGCATTTTCTCATAGCGGGAATACATTTCCTTGCGGACTTCTTTAATATACATCAGGGCGGTTTTATCGTTGTTTGCAACGCCAAGTGAAAAGTTTAATTTGTCCCAAAAGTTCAAAGTCCTTTTCTTATCAATAATAGCGTATCTAATATTATTTACATCTTGCTGATTGATAATTGTGGTATATATTAGATTATTGATAAATACACTTTTACCGCTTCCGGTTGTACCAGCTATCAGGATATGCAATGCTTTATCAAAAGAGATATTAAGCTGCTCGTTGTCCTCTGTGATACCTGCTACAAATTCATTGCTTCCATTTTCAGGATAGGTCAAGTCAGCAACTTCAACTATTGGCCGGTTGCTTTCTGCGTGATATAGCGCAAAATGAGATGTCGGCGACGTTGTAAGATGTATCGGGAAATTTGCAAGCATTGACAACTTCTGCGCAGCTGCTCTTGTCTTTGTCGGTGTAGCCTTTGCAATGTTCTTGTAATCAAAAAAATACGTTGTAATCCGTGGGGCTTGTCGTATCCCTTTGAATGTGCAAGGCACACCGAAAGAAGTCATACAGTTTTCTAATTCTTCCGGTTTTAATGGCATATAATCCCTCTTTCCTTTTTTCTTTTAGGGGTTTAAGCCCTCTATTCCGTCCCGCATAAGCTGCGGGACTGGTACAAGGTTTAAACATTATATTTGTTGTTTAGTGTTTCAATGTTTAATTATTTTAAATAATTCGCCGGGAAAATTTTGCCTATATCTTCATAACTGGATAATATTTTATATTTAGTATTAAAATAATTTTCAAGTCCGGCATTCAATGCACAAAAAATAGCATCTATATTATATTTTCCCTCTACATAATCATAAGAATTTTTATAATGTTTTATCATATCATTTACAGCGCGGTGTATAATTGTGCTTTTTTGAAATGCAAAAGGTGCGTTATTATAACTTTTGATGTAAATGGTATAATGCGAAAATGCAAGATTATAGGCTATTTTCTGTTCGCACGTGCAAGTTTCCAAAGGTACATTTTTTATTTTGTGGTATTTCATATCTTTTCCTCTTTTCTTTTTTAGCTGCGCGGGCTTGTAACCGCCGTCGGCAGCATTACCGCCGGGAATCCGGCGTTACTCTGCTTTACTCGTTTTGCGTTTTTTCTCTATCTTCCATCAATTCATCAAAATTTGAATATCCGAGCACTTCGGCAATGAAATCATCTTCAAACCAAAAAAAGTCATTCAATTCTGTTTCGTCTATTCCTTCCGGATATTCGGAGTTTAAAATATCTTCAATTTGTTCTAAATCATCATCAGTCAAATATTTTACTCTATCTTTCGCACCGCTCCAAAACTCAAAATTATTTAAGCTTTTTTCTTCATAAATTTTCATTGATAATACTTTCCTTTCGTTGTTTCATAATTCCAAAGGAACAGACCACCAAAAACAGAGGTTAGAAAAAAGGATTGCTTTCTGTTCTCAAAGTCTATTCTTTGGTTGTATCTATTATATCATATATATAGAGGAATGTCAAGCAAAAGACAATAATAATTAAAAGAATAATAGCCAAGATTATGACTATATTCAAGGGGAATTTTCAAAGGTCTAAATCTTAACAGTTTCTTAACAGCATACCAAGACATAAGCTATTCGTATACTTAGTATCTTTTTGATACCTATTTTCTAATAGTCAAGTACATATCAAATATATAGTATATGCATATCGTATACTTATATATCCATTGGTAAGTACTATACCTATAGTTATGTATCATACAATAGTATAGCAGCTATCTAATTGTATCATATATCCATATGCCTATGTATAGTTATAATAAATTGTAGGTATAATATTATGCAGTTGGAAATCTTAACAAAATCTTAACACTGCAACATTTGTTGTTTATTGTTATATAAGGCTATGGGATATAGTGCTGCCGGCTCTGCTCTGTACGGTCATAGGCTTGTGGATGTGTTCATCTTGTATCATAAACGGACGTTTGCGAGTACAAAGAAATGGCTTAACAAAGGGATTTTCAAGGGTTTAGAGGGTATCAGGGAGGGGCAGGGGGATACCCCCAACCCTACGAGCGAGCAAGCCGGCGGGGAGCCGATTACCCCTCCATATTTACAGTTAAAATTAAGTATTGCAAAACGGAGCTTAGTGTGGTATAATGAGAGTGCAGTCTGATAAAGGGTTTGGAATAAAGACGGAGGGCAATGGCGGAATGGCTGTTGCCCTTTGTCGATAATAGGAGGTGCGAAAGGGAATGGAGAGCTTGTCTGAACTTGTGCGAGAGGGTTGCGTTTTGTTCAGCGAAATGCGCAAGGAGCGTAAATACTATGATAATGACGAGTATGTATTAGCTATATGTGATAATTTATATAATAGTATGCATACGCAGATACACGACTATTTGGCTTTGTTGCCTGATAAAGAGGGCGAAAAGGAAATACGCGAGGACATTGACTACGTTGAAAAATTCGTACTGCCCACTTTGCGGAATAAGGTCAAGGCGACATTGGCAAAAATTAACAAAGTCAAGGCGCAAAAAACTACGGACAATCAAAAACGTCTCCTTGACGCCTTGAAAAAGTCATACATTGCCTACGGGAAGTTTTATGAAGATTTTTTCGCGCTTTCTGCCTTTAGGAATATAGAGAATTTTGCGCTTTATATGGAATGGGGCTTGCCTGAAAATGAAAAAGTGTGGAAATACAATCTTAATTGCTTTAAAGGCTTTTGGTACTATGCGAATAAAATGGTGCTTGACGGTACTGTTAAAATATTGGAAAAGCAATGTCCAATCGGGTATGGGAAGTGCATAAAATCAGATACCCCAGTTTTGACAACAAACGGATATAAGCCTATTTCAGATGTAAAAATTGGCGATTTGGTTTATTCTATGCAAGATAATAAGCCAGTTATACGGAAAGTATTAAATCGTTGGGACACTAAAAAATCACAAATTAAAATAACTCTTAATAGCGGGAAAACTCTAATATGCAGTCCGGAACACAAATTATATACTGATAAGGGGTATAAAATGTGCAAAGATATATCCGTGTCTGATTATTTATACGAAATATGCACACCGTTGAATTATGGATATGAGATTGACGAAGACGAGTTGTTTTTTGTCACCTGTATGATTTTTGAGGGGCATTGTAAAAGAAACCGATATAGATTTGCACAAGAAGATAATCAAGTATTAGATAAATTTATTGCTGTGCTTAAAAGAATGGGTATATCTTACTCAATTTTTAAGAAATCTAAAGCATATGAAGTAAGAATACACAACACCAATAGTAAAGTTACTCAGATACTTGATAGATATGGTGTATTAGGGCATTTGTCCTATACAAAAAGACTTCCTAAACAGTTCTTTGAAATAAGTTTAAAGCAAAGATATGAAGTAATAGGGATAATGCTTGCTACTGATGGCTGGATAAACACAGGAAAAAGTCCTTGTGGAATATCTTTAGCAAATGAAGAACTTATACAAGATTTACAAAGGCTTTGTGAGACTTGCGGTATTTATACTTATTATTGCAAAAGAAAAATAAAATTAAATGGCAAAGAATTTGAAAGTTTTTCTCTTTCTATTCCAGATGAATTTATAAAAATTGTTTTTGATAATTGCTATTGCTATCATAAACAAGAAAAGTTAAAATTCAGAATAGAAGAAGTATATAGTCATACAATTAAGCCATATTGCAATAACACAAATTATCCAAAAAGTGTAGTGTCTAATTGCAAAGAATTAAAAAGATATAAAAATAAAAGCTGGGCGAACACTAATTCATTTAAAAGAAAATGGATAAATGATTTTGCTGAAAAAACAGGGCTTTTACAAGATGTTGCAAATGATAATTTTATTTGGCAAAAGATTAAAAGTGTAGAAATTGATGATACGCTTGTCGATATGGTTGACATTGAAGTTGAAGAAACGCATAATTTTATCGCTAATGGTTTAGTATCGCATAATAGTTTTACTGATACAGTAATGATAGCTTATATATTAGGAATAGATATAAATGCTGATATATTAAAGATAGTAGGTAATCCTACACTTGTATCAGATTTGACAAATAAATTGGTAAAATATATGTGCAAGTCGAATTATGCAAAAGTGTTCCCTTATTATGCGCAATTTAACGGCGATAAAAACCTTATGTTTGATGTTTGCCGTGAGGGCGGTAATAATCAAATAGGCAAATTGCTTGTTCACGGAAGCATAAAAGGCACTTCCTTTTTGTCGGCTAATAAAGATACGCCGGTGGACGGAGGACGTTTTAAATATCGGTTTTATGACGATATTACTCGGTCAAAAGATAAGGGCAATGTCAATATGCATGAAACAGACATTAAGAAATATAACGACCAGTGGAGCCGCCGAAAATATGACGATAATCAAAATTTCGAGATATTCAGCGGCACAACATATCATATATACGATTTTTTGTCAACAATTAAGCGTCGTTATGGCGGCGAAGAAGCCATCCAGAGCAAAGTGAATAAATATACAAAATATAATGCAAAATATCGCTCGGTCTTTGTTTCTGTTCCAAAATTGGATTGGGAAACAGACGAAAGTACATATCCGCATAAATTTACAACGGAAGCTGCGCGGCAAGACCGTCTGAATGATGAAGCCACATTTATGGCTATGGATATGCAAGAACCGTTACCTGTTGAGGGTTGCGCTTTTTCATATGACAATATACAGACATACTCATTTATACCGCACGATGAGGAAGACAGAGATAGTGAGAGCTGTTGGGCTATGCTTGACCCTGCACGAACAGGCGCGAACTATGTCGCTATGACAATATGCTTGCCAATAAATGACAAACATTATCTAAAAGATTGCATTTTTGAAATGAAACCTATGGAGCAGATGTATTCAACTATTGTTAGCAAGATTGAACAGCACCATATTACGCGGTTGCATGTTGAGCGCAATACGGACACCAGTCTTGCTACGCTTTTAAAAGAGCATTTAGCCGCCCGTGGTATAAGCTATTGCAATATTACAGAAGTATATACTTATAAAAAGAAAGAGAATAAAATATATGATAATGAAGCTACCATAAAGGCAAATATGGTATTTCCGGAGTTCGGTTTATACGCACAGGGATCTGAAATGGGCAAATTTATGAAATATTTTACCTCTTTCTCATATAAAGAGAAAAATCTATATGATGATAGTATAGATAGTATTGCTATGTATGCTGAAAAATTTATCGCTTTTAAGTCACAAAAAAATACTATTTCCGTCATAAGTCGAAAATAACACTTGACAATTACAAAAATTGGGATATAATAAAAGAAAAAAGGGGACATATTGTTGGTGGTGAAAAAATGCCCTAAATGTGGGGCAAAATCCATAAGAATATATACTAAATATGGATATGATATAGATTTTAATATACAACATAGTAATCAGACTACAATATGCCCTAACTGTAAACGTAGGATAAGTTTTTCGGTATGTAAAATTAAACAAGAAACCTCTATGTAGGTAAAAGGATTATTTTGTGCAAGGTCACGTTTTTTATTGGTGGCTTTGCACATTTTCTTTTTAAGGAGGGAAAAACGGCTTGACTTTTTCATTTCAGGGGCTTAGAAAAATACGAATACCGATAAAACCTGATGAAATGCGGACAGTAGCAGGGGCAAAAGAGATATTAGTGGAATATCTTAATATTTGCCTTAGCGCTCATATGGATAATGTCAAAAAGATAAAGTATTATGAGAACTTTTATGAGGGCAAGCAAGACATTTATAGTAAAGTAAGACCCTATGCTTCAAATGTCAACAATCAAATAGTCGAAAATCACGCAAAACGGCAAGTTGATTTCAAAGTCAACTTTATGTTGGGCGATAAAATGCAGTTTTCGCATAAATCCGACGATTGCAACGACGATTTGCATTATTTCGACCGCTTTTTGGCTGATAGTGGTTTTCATACGGAGTTTATGGAGACCAAAAAGGACGCGTTTAAATTCGGTGTGGGGACAACATTTGTCCAGCCACGTACTGATATTATAAACGATGACGGCACATATTCCGAATATTATGATAAGGACACGGAAAGTCCATTCAGCATAAATTGTGTTAGTCCGATAGAGAATTTTGTCGTTTATTCGTCATATGTCGGTGAAACTCCGCTTTTTTGTGTTAATATAGCGAATGTTACACCGGCGCAGATAATATATGCAGATGGCAGTTCATATATAATTACAATATATACCAGAGAGCATATATTTATATATCAGGATAGACCTTTGCCAAATGCTATAAACAATACAGTATTGCCGATTGTCAAAAATCAGCCTGTTTCATATCAGTGTTTGCCTATTATAGAGCATATATTTAATAAAGAGCGTATAGGTATTATAGAGCTTAATCTAAGTCTATTTAATGATATTAACGCCGTTATTTCAAACTGTGCGGACAGCATTTTTGACAGCGCAAACAAGCTTTATGTGTTCAAGAATGTTGACGCGGATGAAGAAACGATAAATCAGATGATTGCCGCCGGTGCAGTTGTAATCAAAACGAATAATCCCGAATTGCCCGCTTCATTTGAGACCGTTGATGTCCAATTCAGTCAACAGGATATAAATACATACTATGAGCAGAGAGTATCAAAGGCATATGATATAGCCGGCGTACCTCTTGCAAGCGGTGTAACGTCCAGCGGCGGCGATACCGGCAAAGCACGGCTTTTAGGCGGTGGCTGGGAAAACGCCTATACAATCATTAAGGGCGATATAATTGGTTGCGAAAAAACCGACTATATGCTTTTGAAACAGCTCATAATGATTTGTAAGACTATACCTGATAATAAAGTTAATGAGCTTTCGGCAAGTCAAATTGAGATACACTATAATATCAACCCGAATGATGATATTTTGAGTAAGACACAGAGTGTTACTAATCTATATAGCGTTAATATGCCTAAAGAGCTTATACTTAAATATACTGGTTTGTCTTTTGACCCGTGCGCTGACGCGCTTAAATGGGACGAAGAAGAACAGGCTAAAAAGCAGGAAGAACAGGCGGCGATTGAGCAGGAAAAACAGTTAGAAGAAGCAAAAGCGACCGCCGAAGCTGAACAACTCAATGCCGAAACAACGGCTGAAAATGAGGAAGTTCAGAATGAAAATGCCGATACAACGGCAACAAACAGTGAAAACGCCTAAACGGCTTTTCAAATAAATTCGCTCACCTATCAGCGTTTATGGTAGGTAGTATCAAGCGCAGAGCCGACTGCGGATTTATAAATTAAGGCTGATACTTAGGAGGTTAATATGACACTCAAAGAAATTCTCGGCGACAATTACAAGGAGGATATGTCGGTTAGTGAAATTGATGATATAATTTCCAAAATGAAATTAGCCGATTTATCAACTGGGGAATATGTCGCAAAAGGCAAACTGACGGAAGCTGAAAAGACCTTAAAAGCCTTGTCAAAGGAATATGGGGAATATAAGGCGGCACGGCAGACCGAAGAAGAAAAGAAAGCGGAGGAACAGAGCGCAGAACTTGCCCGAATACAGGCTATTGAGGAAGAAAACAGACTGTTAAAGGCAAAAGAACAGCTCATTGACAACGGATTTTCTAAAGATGAAATTACCTATCTTATGGAGAATGAACAGTCACCCGCCGCATTTGCAAGCATTATTGAAAAGAGGGTACAAAACGCCTCCAAACAAGCCTTAGCGAAAGATATTAAGGACAACACCGAACCTCCCGCCGCGGGTAACGGCGATATTAGCGGTGAGCCACATTCGCTAAGAGAAGCAATGGCTGAAAAATATAATTTATAATAAAAAGGAGTAAAAAATTATGCCGATTACATTAGCAGAAGCAAAAGTCGGAATGGCTGACAAAGTCGACCAGCAGATAGTTGATACTTTTAGACGTTCGTCTCTGCTCCTTGACAGTCTTACTTTCGACAACGCAATTTCGCCCGGTACTGGCGGTTCTACGCTGACTTATGGATATATTCAGCTTAAAACCCCCTCAACTGCGGCGGTACGTACTATCAATACCGAATACACAGCCGGTGAAGCAAAGAGAGAGGAAAAGACCGCGAAAGCCATTATTATGGGTGGGTCTTTTGAGGTTGACCGTGTTATTCAAAATACCAGCGGGGCAGTTGACGAGCTTGCTTTTCAGGCTGAACAGAAAATCAAAGCGACCGCAAACTATTTCCACAATCTTGTTATAAACGGAACGTCCGCGGCAAGCGGCGCAGGATATGTTGTTAATACTTTTGACGGACTTAAAAAGCTTCTTTCGGGAACGTCAAATGAAATTACCAGCACTTCTGACCTTAGCTCCGCTGACAATATGGACGCTAATTATGGCGCATTTCTTGATGAACTTGACGGATTTATTTCCGCAGTAGACGGTAGACCGTCAATGCTTCTCATGAACAAAGATATGCTTGCAAAAGTTAGGGGCGCAGCTCGCAGGGCTGGATATTATTCTCGTACTGAGGACGCATTTGGACGTATTGTAGAGACTTATAATGATATTCCGCTTATGGATGTTGGATATTATTATGACGGCTCGTCTACTAAAAATGTTATAGAAACTACCGCTCCCGGAGCGTCGGCATTTGGTACTACTGATATTTACGCAGTTTCTTTGGGGCTTGACGCTTTCCATGGAATTTCGCCGACTGGCACTAAGGTCATAAGCGGTTATATGCCTGATATGACTTTGCCCGGCGCTGTTAAGAAAGGCGAAGTTGAACTTGTTGCTGGCGTAGTGCTTAAAAACACTCTTAAAGCGGCTGTGCTTAAGGGAATTGCTATAAAGCCAAAGACCGGGGGCTAATAATTTTTTAAGGAAAGGTGAGCGGCAATGGCTATAAGTGAACTTGTCGAACAAATGAAGTCTGAATTTAAAACTAAATATAGTTATTTGAGCGACGAACAGGTTGACGATTTATATAATTGCTCCCGTGATTTGTATTTGTCGCTTGCCTTTCCGCTTGACAGAAGCATAACGGATATTCCCGAAGATTACGCAAGAGATGTTAGCATTGTCAGATTGATAATGCAGGAAACATTGGAACGTGAGGGCATGTCAAGTTATGTTGCTTATTCCGAAAACGGTATGAGTTTTTCGTTTGATAATGCCCATATATCAGCACAAATACTTTCTCTTATTACACCAAAAGCAAAGGTTGTGACTAAGGGTGAAAGTTAATCAGTCTATATGGCATTGTAAGCGAATAGGCGAAGACGAAAACGGAATAATAACTTATGCAGAACCTAAAGAATACAAACTTGCATTTAATTATCTTACTGTAAATCCCGCAAGCGGTTATCTTGCTACTATACAATACGGCGAACAGCTTAACAAAATTTGGACTATGAAAGCCAATAAACAGCAGTTTGAAGATGTCTTCAATGAGGGTGATGTGCTTTATATTGAGGGCGCAGAACCGGACACAGAAGATGAAAACTATGTTTACGGCTATGGTGCAAATGCGTTAGTTACCTCTGTATTGCCTTATCTGATTTCTTATACAATAACATTAGAGAGGATACAGCCGTGAGTATTAAAATTACCGGCGCTGATGAACTGAAACGCAAGCTTGAAGCATTGAAAAATCTTGACGGCAATCGGATAGCGCAAGCTATTGCTGACAGAGGGAAAGACATTGCGGAAAGCAATATTGCAAGTAGTGGTAATATTTCCGTTGAAAGTAATATCATTGGTGACGGCAAGGCAAGAATAACAGCAAGCGGAGCGCAAATAGCCTTTTTGGAATACGGTATAGGCACAAGGGGTGACGGCACATATCCCGGCAAAACGCCAAAACAGTCTTTGACGTTTACCGCACGTCACGGTAAAACTATAACTCTTAACGAATGGGTATATAACTATTTTGTTGAGAAAGTGGATAGAAAAGCTAAACCTGTTGAGGGATTTCAAGCGCTTGCCCCTATGTGGCGTACGGCAAACAGCCTTGAACAAGGCGAAGCGTTGCAAGCGGTAAAAGACTTGATAAAAAGCGAGGGTAAATAATGCTTATTGATGATATAAAAGCATATCTTGACGGCAAAATAAAAGCCGATACAGATTTAAAGGGCACAATAGGCATTAAAGAGGAATATCCATATGGGGATAGACCTACACCGCCTGAAATTCTTTTATCAGTCTTTGACAATACCGAACTTGAAACGGCAACTACGTTTGAGGGCGAAGTTACCGCAACGGTGCTTTTACAAGTCATTCCTATGGCTAATTCAATGACAATCGGCGGCAAAAAGTATAATGCTCAAAAATCTTGCAGTATATTAAGCGATAAAATATGTTCTTGGTTTGATAAGCAGACTATACGAGCTGGCGTACCAAAGATAATAAATTCAAGACGTATTCAATGGAGTTCGGCAGTACCATATGAATTTGGAACTAAAGCCTATTACAGTATATTAAGATTTACTCTTACTGTAAATAAATAATAGTAAAGGAGATAATATAATGGGAATTGCATTGTCTACTATTGGAATTAAGGTATCATATGCAGTAGAAACGACCGCAGGAACAAGACCTACTACCGGATATACTCATATTCCTGACCTTAAATCAATTCCGTCAATCAATCCTGAACCCGGCACGGAGGACGCTACTACTTTTGACAATCTTGAATATACCTCGTATATAGAGACGTTGAAAGATTTAGGCGGTGCGCTTGAAATAAGTGCTAACTTTACGCAGGAACTTTTCGATACTTGGGAGGAAATGGTTGACGCATACGATACAGCAATATCTACCGAAAAAAAGACATGGTTTTGTTTCGATATACCTAATTTCGATAAAGCGGCATTTTTGCCTGTAACACCCTCTCGTATGGGCATACCCGAAGCAGAAGCTAATGCTTTGCTTGAAACCTCGGTATATATTACGCCTATTGGAGAACCTATTTTCGAGACAAAGCCGACATATAAAGAAGATACTTTGAGTGTTCAGACTACATCTGCAACAACAGCTTCAGCAAAAACTACTACGACTACAAAGAATAGTTTACTTTAATATATAAATATATAACCGAGGAGTTAAATAATGAGTAATAAAGTTACTATCAATAGCAAGGACTACACATTCAAGACCATTGATTTCAACGGAATTTGTGAACTTGAAGATTTGGGGCTTAATATATACGACCTTAAAAAGGGCAGAATGAATGCTTGCCGCGCCCTTTTAGCGTATCACGGTAATATGACTTCTGATGAAGCAGGCAATGAGATTATGGCGCACCTTAAAAACGGCGGTGGATTTGATGATTTCGCTCCTATGATTGATAACCTTGTCAACAGCGATTTTTTTCAGGCAATCCGACAGCCGGACGAAGCGCCGAAAACTACAACGGGCGAGGAACCGTCGCAGGCGTAAAAAGGCAAAAAACTATTAACGATTATGGGAGTATCAAAGAGTGGATAAATCACGAATGGTTACTCCCATATTTGATAATAGGAGGTTGTCGGTCTGATTTCTGGGGACTTACCCCGAAAACTATACAGATTGATTTTGAAGCTTATCAGGAACGGCAAAAAAGAGCCGCACAAGACAGGTGGGAATTGGGGGCTTACGTTAAAGCCGCCTTATCGTCCTCTGTATTAGCCTGTGGGCTTGCCGATAAGCGCACGGTGGGTAAATTGCCTAAATACCCCGAAAGACCGTTTACAGACGAAAATACGGCGCAATCAGAGGAAATGTCGGAAGAACGGTTGCAACAAGAAAGACTAAAGGCTTACTGTTTCTTTAAAACTTTAGGCAAGCGCAAAAAATAAGGTGGTGGTTATATGGCTGACGAGACTATCCAAAATCTTAATATTGACATAAGTGTTGACGATAAGGCGAGCAGTCAAATAAAATCTTTAGAGGAGAGTATTGACAGCCTTTTAAAGAAGTTTGAAACGCTTGATACTAAAACCGACAGTTTAAGCAAAAACCTCGGCGATTTCGGTGGCGCTGATAAGTCAATCGATAATGCCGCAAGCAAAATCGATAAAATGACTAAAAGCGCAGAGAAATTCTCTAAAACTGATATAAGCGGCAATATTGGGAAGCAATTAGATGATGTTGCGCAGGGATATTCTAAACTTGAATTATTGCAAAAATCCCTTGAAAAACAAAGCGAGAAGTCACAAGGTTTAGTAGATAAGGGAAAGACTATTGAAGACAAAGCTTTGCTTAATAGTCTTTTACAAGAATATTCAAAACTTGAAAAAGTTGAAAGAGAATATGCAAAACAAACAACTAAAAGCACTCCAAAACAAACTAAGACCGCACAAAAGCCAACTGTTTCTGATAAAGATTTTGAAGCCGCCTATAATGCCGCGAAAAAATATGATAATGAATTATCCGGCTTAGAAGCGCAAGCAAAAGCTTTAGCTGCTCAAATGGCTAAAATGAGTGCAGAGGGGAAGAATTTCGGAACATCTTGGGAAAATTCTGCTAAAAGGTTAAATAAAATTCAAGGGCAAATAAAGTCTATTGAAGCCGAACAAGCAAAAGTACAATTAGATACATCTAATTTGAATGTGCCTGATGTAAAATTAGATACCAAACAAGCCGAAAATCTTACTCGGATATTAGATAAAGCAGAACAAGAAACTAATAAGTTTGGCGAAAGTGCTAAAAAAGCCGCTGTTGATTTGAATTATTTAACTTCTTCTTATGCTAAATTAGATTATCTGCAAAAGGAACTTAATACATCACAGCAAAAGCTTAAAGAGCTTGCGCAGGGCGGCGAGGGGTACGAAAATAAAACAGTTCGTAAACTTATTGACGATATAAACAAATATCAAAAAGAAATAAATAATATCAATAGTGAAAGATTTAAAGAAATAGATAATCAAATAAAAAGCGTTGGTAAAAACGGCAAGAAAAACTTTAAGGATTTAGGCAAAACAGCCGAACAGAGTTTTAAAAAGGTTGATAAAGGCGCGAAGAAAAGTACCAAATCTACTAAAAAATTTGGCAATGGATTAAGAAATATTTTACGGACAGCTAAACAATTCTTAATATTTGGCGCATTCTTTACTATTCAACGGCAGATTAGTGACGCGTTTGGTGAGGGCACTCAAAACCTATATCAATATAGCAAAGCTATTGATGGGGAATTTGCTTCAAGCATGGATCGGCTTGCTACGAGTTTTCTTTTCCTTAAAAACGCTGTAGCGGCTGCAGTGGCACCTATAATAAATTTTTTCACACCCGCTATAGAAAGTTTAACAGATTCCGTTGCCAATTTTGCTAATAAATTAGCTGAACTTTTTGCGGCTCTTTCAGGTCAAACTACATTTAAAAAAGCAGTTAAATCTTTTACAGAATATGCTGAAGCTGTAGACATTGCAACAAACGCTAATAATAACGCATTAGCAAGTTTTGATGAAATCAATAATATTACTACCGCAACAGACGCAGGGGCAGATGAACTTAACAAGAATCCCGCAACTATGTTTGAAACAGCGCAAGTTGGTCAAGGCATAAATTTAGACAGCGAAAAGTTCATTTTAATTACATCTATTTTTGAAAACCTTAAAAGAGTATGGAATGAATGTAAAGAAACTTTAGAAATTTTGCAACCAGTTTTAGATATTTTGCTTTGGGATTGGGCTGCACCTTTGATTGATATTGGCATTGATTGGTTAGCTTCTGCGTGGGATGGCCTTAATAAAGTCTTGCGAGACTTTTCAGATTGGTGTGTAGAAAATCCTGAAACAGTAAAAAATATGGCTGATATAATTTTAGCATTATTTTTAGGCATTAAAACTTATTTGCTGGTGAATAAAATAGGTACAGCGATTCAAGATTTTGGGAAAAAATTAGTTGATTGGGCTAAAAATGCAGATAAAGCTAAATTGGCAGCTTCGGGTTTAGCTATTGCTGGATTTGCCATTTTAAGTTCTGAAATACTAAAACTTTCCCAAAATTGGAGTTCAATGAATAAAACTGAAAAAATAATAGCCGTTTTGGGAGGATTAGCTATTGCGGCGGCGGCTGCTGCAGCTGCTGTTGGTGCTTTACAAAGTGCTTGGTCATTGGGCGTTGCGGCGGTAGCTATTGTAGGTGGCATAGTTGCAATAGAAGCGTCTATATCGTCTGCACAAAAAAGAGCCGAAAAAAACGCAAAAATAGACACTAAATCAGCGTTTGCAGACGGTGGTTTCCCAATAACGGGTCAGGCGTTCATTGCACGAGAGAATGGGCCAGAGCTTGTCGGGACTATCGGTAAGCGCACAGCTGTCGTGAATAATGATCAGATTGTTCAATCTGTAAGTTTGGGCGTTTATAATGCTGTTGTAGATGCTCTAAGCATTACTAATGATAATAATAGCAATGAACAGCCTATTATAATTCAGATTGACGGCAGAGAAGTATTCAGAGCGGTTAGAAGCCAAAATGATAACTTTAGACGGCGCACTGGCACAAGCGCATTTTAGCAGATTATATATAGTCAAATATATGGCTATATAGTATTAGTAATTAAAGGAGTAGAGCATAGTTATGTTTAATCAATATTTTGTTAAGATAATAAGGGCAAGTGATGGCGCGCAAGTTCCTATCCCTAACAAATTTATATCATTGACAAGCTATGTTTCTACTCCGCACCAGCGGCAGGACTTAGACAGTTATCAAGATAATCTTGGTAGGCTACACCGAAATACATTGACACATACAAGGTCAAAATTAGAGTGGAATACACCGCCATTGTTAGAAAAAGATTTAATAGTCTTGCAAAATATCTTAGAAAGTGGTATAATAAATCAAAACGAGAGGAAATCAAAGATAATTCATTATTGTTTTGATACCCATACATACGAACAGGGAGAGTTTTACACACCTGATATAACATTTACACCTATGCGGATTTTGCCTAACGGAATGGTGCTTCTTAGCAAAGTAAGATTAGCATTTATCGAATACTAAGGGTGATACTATTGATATATAATTATTCACAAGAAGTAAGAGATTTATTTTATACTGATAGTATTAGGAAAAAACTGACAATAAATTTAAGTGAAAATCCTATAGATTTATTTGAAATTGGTGGTAGCTCTACTTTTGAAATTTATCGTACATTATCAGATGAAGAAATAATATCAGAAAGTATGGAATTTTCTGAAGCTTTATCAGAAGAAACAAATTTTACTTTTCGTAGTTTTAGCTTACCACAATTATCAGTCGAAAGAGTATTTGAGCAATACGATTTTACCGGTTGTGCTTGTACTTGTATACTAACTATATATGAGCAAGACAGAGAGACCCCGGCGGCATATATATTATTATTAGACGGATATGTATTATCAGACGAGGCTTCGGAGGATAGAAAAACTCGTAAACTAACTTGTATAAGTAGCGTTTCGCAAATTTTAGACAAAGAAGTTTTTTCCCATATCAATAAAAATGTTTATACAGTTGCAGGGTTGTTAGCAAATGCTTTTAGCCCATTTTCCATATTTAAAGGGGAATATAATAACTACGGAACCATAGACATATATCAAATTACAAGTGCAAGCCCACAATTTAATGAATTAGATTATAATGTCAATTTTTCAAATTTTCAAGAGTCATATACTTATAAAGATTTATTACTTGATGTCATAGAAGCTTTAGGTTGTTTTTGCCTTTTTTATAAAGGTAATATATCACCAGTTAGTGGTGAAAATTATAATTTTATCAATAAAGATATTATATTGATAAGACCGAATTTCAATTTAGGACTTTTATATCCGAACAATAATGTTTATCCGTCAAATTCAGCTCAATATGGGTTAATTTATCCATTATATAGTTTCGCCGAAAATGAATATGTAACATTATCACCTTCTAATAAATTGCCTTGGTATAAAAAAGTAGCTATAAGCACTAAACCTAATTATCCCTATAATTATTTTTCTGTTTATATTGGGAATAATAGAATATTTAGATTTGAGGGCTATCATACTAATAATAATTTAGAGTATACAATTAAGGATAATAAATTATTAGAGCAAGCTGACAGAGACGAAATAGTATATATTACTGGCGGCATAACATATATGATATATTATCTAAATTTCTTTAGAATAAAGTTGGAAATGCCATATTTGGCATATTTGCAGCCGGGCGATAGCATTTTGATAGAAAATGAATGGGGCACTTATGTTATGCCTATTGTCAAGGTTGAAGTTAAAGGAATAAATAGTCTAAATGCAACAGTTACTTGTGAATTTATAACTCAATAAAGGAGGTAAAATATAAATGGCATATACACCTTTAGTTTGGAAAAATTCGCCTGATACTTCAACACCGATAACAGCGGAAAACCTTAATAGAATGGAAGACGGCATACAGGAAGCACTTAATAAAGGCTCAATGTCGTATTTAGCATATGTATCAGATTCTACAAATAATAATTATTATTATGAAATTTATAAATATACAATTTCAGACGCAAATGCTTTAATATTAATAAATAGTTTGACAACTCCATATTATTATTATGAGGTAGAGGGCTGGGCTAAATGTACTTCTATATCAGAAGATAGCCTAACAGCTTATTTCCAATTACCGTTTTCAGGAGTTATGACTGATGTAAATGATAGTTCAACTTTATTTTATGATAATAGCGGCAGGTGGTTTTCTGTTCCACAAACATTATATTTAGGAACAATAGAAGAAAAAGCATTAAGCGGCAATGAATTTCATAGAGCATTTAGAAAACGTAATAATATAATGGACACATTAGTTGAATTGCATGCCGAAATATGGGCAAAAGCAAATACAACAACACATAACAATATAACATTTACTTTAGAAGCTAATGTTATCCCGAATACTTCTACTGATTATATATTTACAGCAGAGGATATAGGGACATTGGCAATGTATTTTAAAATTAAATTAGACCAAACAAAAACAAGATATTATAGTGAATAAGAGGTGATTAAACTATGGCAGACGCAAATCTAACATTAGTCACTAAAAATTATGTTGATGACGACTTTGCCGCAGCCTTAAAAGAAAGTGCAAGCGGCGAGGCGTTTCTGCTTGATGACGTATCGCCTGTAAGTCACGAAATGACGGTAAAGGTGAGGGGGGAAAATTTAAGTGATTTAACCAGCGTAAAGGTGACGAAGCTCGGAAAAAATTTATTCGACAAGGATAACCCGAACAAAATCAACGGATATTTTTCCGCGGACGGTAATTCAATAAGCCCGGCTCCGAGTACCAGAAGCATATATTTGGCCTGCAAGCCGAATACGGCGTACACCGCTTCTAAAATTACTTCTGCAAGGTTTGCTTTAGGCTTTACGTCGGAGGTGCCTGCGGGCGGCGTGGAGGTGAACGGCGTGGCGTTCTCAAGTTCCGGCGCGACAACTCTTACAAGCACTTCACCCGCGGACGCGAAATACCTTGTGGTTTGGTTTTATCATCAATCCTATGATACCGGTATCACCGAGGACGAGATAATGAACAGCATACAGGTTGAATTAGGCTCGTCGGCAACGGAATATGAGGCTTACGTAACCCCTGTAGAATACACTCCGGACAGTGACGGAACAGTTGACGATGTAATGAGTCTTTACCCGAATACCACGCTTATGACGGACACTGCGGGAGCTATAATAGATTGTGAATATAATGCTGATATAAAAAAGTATATAGACAAAAAATTTGCTGAATTAACGGCGCTTGTATTGGAGGGCTAACAATGACTTTAAGAGAGCAGAGGGTTATATCCGCGTTTATCAACTGTGTAAAGCAAGGGGAGTTTACATTTGACTATGCTTGCCTTTTGATTGAGGACACAGAAAGATACGGATATTTGTCAAATTCGGCTAAAGAAGAATTTTATGCTGAATGTGAACCGCAGGATAGTATGTAAGGACAATTTAAGGAGGGAAAAATAAATGCCTGATGAAAAAATAATTGATACGGTTGATATTAACGACGAGGATTTGCCGCCTGAAATGCTTGATGAACTTTCGGACGGGAAAGGAGACGAGGAATAATGTCAAACAGTTCTTTGGTTAATTATACGAAGATTTCACCGAATAAAACTGTAAACAGAAATCATAAGATTGATACAATAACAATTCATTGTGTAGTTGGGCAAGCTTCTGTTGAAACTCTTGGGGCTATATTTGCGCCGTCTTCAAGACAGGCGTCATCAAATTATGGCATAGGCTATGACGGCAGAATTGGAATGTATGTAGAGGAAAAAGACCGTTCGTGGTGTACGTCCTCGCCGTCAAACGACCATAGGGCTGTTACTATTGAGGTTGCCTCTGATACCACAGAGCCGTATGCGGTCAACGACAAGGCATATGCTTCTTTGCTTAATCTTGTAACCGATATATGCAAGCGCAACGGCATTAAAAAGCTGGTATGGTCTACAAACAAGACCGACAGGGTAAATCATAAGAATGGCTGCAATATGACTGTTCACAGGGATTACGCGAATAAGAGCTGCCCCGGCACATATCTTTACAACAAACACGCTGAAATAGCCACAGAAGTGAATAAACGTCTTGGGGCAGAAACAGAAGAAAAACCGAATGTTTCCGAAAAAATATCTGTTATTTATCAGGTATGGGAAGATGTTGGAAATCGTTGGTTGCCCGAAGTGACAGACCTAACAGATTATGCTGGTCTCTATGGGAAAGATGTTTGTTGTGTTTATGCACGTCTCACAAGTGGAAATATCTATTATAAAGTTCATTATAAAGGTGGGAAATGGTTGCCCGAAGTTAAAAACAGGGAAGACTATGCTGGGCTTTATAATGAACCCATAGACGGCTTAATGATGAGAACAGATACAGGCAAGACAATCAAATATGCTGTTCATCTGCGTAGGTCTAACCGCTGGTTACCATTTGTTAGCGGATATGACGAAAGCGATTTTAACAATGGCTATGCTGGAATACTCGGTCAAGAGATTGACGGTATAAAAATTTATATTGAATGAGGGGTCTAAAATGAAAAACATTTTTACTAAAAAGTGGTGGCTTGCAAGCGCGGTTAGAGCATTAAAAACAATATGTCAAACAGCGGTAGCAACTATTGGTACAGCGGCGGTACTCGGTGAGGTTAATTGGCTTATGGTGCTTTCGGCTTCAGCACTTGCAGGCGTACTTTCCATACTCACCAGCATTGCCGGTATTCCCGAAGTCAAAGAAGATGACGAGGGGTAATGCTTAATGGCTATTTCTCACGAAGACGTTATGGAATTGAAAAAAGTCTTTGATGACCGTTATGTTATGCAAGAAACTTGTAATGAACGTCAAGAAAGTTTAAACAAGAAATTTGCTAATGATGACAAGCGGATTGACATTCTGGTTTACAATATGAAAATAAATAATTGGTTGACAACAACTCTTTTAGCGGCTATAATAGCTTTAGTTCTTAAAGTATTTTTAGGTGGGGAGTAAAATGCAGAAAACTTGTACGCACTGTACCGATAAAGCCGAAGATGAAAGCTTAGCAATGTACCTTGTAAAGGGATATGGCAAACAGGCAAAGAACTGGTTTATAGCCTTTATAATAGTTGTGTGTCTGTGGTTTGCGACTATTGGTTTATTCGTTTGGTATTTGCAACTTTATGATTTTTCAAGCGAGACGTATACTGTTGAACAAGATAGCACAGACGGTGGCAATGCTAATTATATCGGTGGGAATGGAGATATAACAAATGGCGAGACAGAGGGTAACTAAAATAGTTCGCAGAAGAACTAAGAAAAGCGGAAAATCGAAAGGGACGGCAAGGCGTAAGACAGTTAGAAGAGTTGTCCGTAAGAGACGATAACTATGTATAACTTTGACTTTTCAAGTGCAGAGTATGAGCGTATATTTGATAAATGCGTATTCTCTGATGTTGAATATAAAATTATATATCTTAAACGCAGAGGATATTCAAATATTCAGATAGCACAAGAGTTAAACGTATCAAATGCGACGTTATCAAGATGTATCCGCAAGATAGCAAATAAAATAATGCGTGAACTGTGACAGTTTTGTGACAGTTATTTGACAGGTAATCGAAAGGTTGCCTGTCTTTTTTTATGTCATAATTCATATAGGGAGATGATATTATTGACAATTCTGAAAGCTATTTTAATGGCAAAGTATAATTGCACCAGAGCAGAAGCTATAAATCGAATTGAACAGGCAGAGAGTGAGGGGAGTTTGCCCGAACTTTACGAAATTGCCATAATGAAACTGAAAGAGGAACAGTTGGCGAACACATAAAAGGAGTGTATATATGGCAGAATATGTAAACTACAACGCCAATCCTGCAAATCGCAGAGTTGGTGATTGTACCGTGCGCGCTATATCTAAAGCATTAAATCAACCGTGGGAAGATACATATTCGGGAATGGCTATACAGGGATTGATGATGTTTGATATGCCCTCCGCAAATTCTGTTTGGGCGGCATATTTGAAACATAACGGCTTTGATAGACACATTATTCCTGATACTTGCCCTGATTGCTATTCTGTAAGTGATTTTTGCGACGAACACCCACAAGGGACATATCTTTTAGCATTAAGCGGTCACGTTGTCGCAGTTGAAGACGGTAAATATTACGATATATGGGATAGCGGAAATGAAACCCCGCTTTATTACTTTGAGAAAAGAAAGGAAAATGAGTAATGTACGGTAACAATTATATGAATGGATATATGCCTTATTATATGCCTAATAATGGAGCTGTTCCTGATATGCTTAATCAGCAGAAAATGCAATATCAGAATATGCCTATGCAAACTCCGCAAATGCCTATGAATAATCAACCTATGACGAATACAGCCCCTGCCCCTGCACCTATGCCGAAAATGTCGGGTGATATGATATGGGTTTTAGGGCAGGTTGAAGCTGAAAGCTATCCTGTTGCGCCTAATAATACTGTCATTTTATGGGATAAAAATTCTCCGACTATCTATATTAAATCAGTTGACAATAATCGTACTCCGTCATTCCGCATACTTGACTTTACAGAGCGTACTGGAAATGCGCCCGAAAATGTCGCAGGAGCGAACGCAAGCGCAAGTAATATAAGCACTCAATCCGAAGAATTAAAAGCCGTACAGAGCAAATTAGACGGCATTGAGAGCATTTTAGACACTAAGTATGAAGACCTAAAGGCAAAGATTGACGGATTGACGGCAAAAATAAACACGCCAGCTCCGACTTCTCGTTCGACTTCTAAGTAAGGGGGACAATCATAATGGCTAATCCCTTATATAATCAATATAGCAATAATTCTAATAATAATGGAATATCTAATATTATTGAACAGGCAAAAGAATTAAAGAAGAATTTAAACGGCAATCCGCAACAGATAGTCCAAAATCTTCTTAATTCGGGGCAAATGTCACAGTCACAGTTCAATCAGCTTATGCCTATTGCACAACAAATCGCAAACGCTATGAACGGCAAATCTTAACGGCTTTAATTGTGCGCGCAATTTAGCATATATTATCTTATAAAGGAGAAAACAAACAATGATGGAAAATTCTTTATCTGCGGCTGATGTCGCTGCCGTAACACGTAATAACGATAATTACGGCAATGGATTTTTCGGCAATGACTTTGCTTGGATTATCCTGCTCCTCCTGTTCGGTTGGGGTAGAGGATTTGGCGGCGGTTATGGTGGTTACGGTAACAATTCTTGTTGCTGCTCTCCGTGCGCTACACAGGCTGACCTTGCCGCTGGTTTTAGCAATTCGGCTGTTCTTTCAAACCTTAATGACCTTGCGCTGGGACAGGCTGGTATCCAGCAGACGCTTTGTCAGGGCTTTAATGGAGTGAACACTACCGTCTTGCAGGGCTTTAACGGCGTTGATAATGCCATTTGCCAGCTTGGATTTAACCTCCAGAACGGCATAAATGGTGTTTCACGTGAAATTGCCGATTGTTGCTGTGAGACCCGCGAGGCAATTCAGGGTGTAAACTATAACCTTGCTACACAGGCTTGCGATACCCGCAACACTATTCAGAACAGCACAAGGGACATTATAGACAATCAGAACGCTAATAGCCGTGCTATACTTGACTTCCTCACGCAGGATAAAATTGCTACTCTTACCGCCGAAAATCAGAGTCTTAAATTTCAGGCTTCACAGACGGCACAGAACGCCTTTATTACTGCTAATCAGGAAGCCCAGACTGCGGAGCTTATTCGCAGACTTGGCAGAGATTGTCCGGTTCCGGCGTATGTCGTTCCTAACCCGAACTGCTGCTATAATCCTGTAAGCTTTAACACTTGCGGCAATAGCTGTGGTTGTGGCTTTTAATTAAATAGTAAACTACTTTTCGCTTATGCGGAATGTTCAGCTTAATTGCTGATAATGTAAAGGGGCGATAAGGTAATAATCTTGTCGCCTTATTTAATTTGAAAGGGAGATTTTAAAATGGCTTGTGAATATAATTACGTTACGACACAAGTTGTGGCAGAGGACGAAAATGTACTGTTACTTAACGGCAATCGTTGTTGCAGGAAAGGGCTTATAATACACAATGATAGCTCCGGCATATTCCGTCTAAAAGGTGTTTCGAACTGTTGCAAAACTATATACAAAGTACAGTTTAACGCTAATATAGCGGTCTCAATGGGTAATACAGTAGCACCAATATCTTTGGCACTTGTCCAGAATGGCGAAGTGTTAAGAAATGCGGTTGCGACTGTTACCCCTGCGGCGGCTGGTGATTTCTTTAATGTTAGCATAGCAACATTTATTGAATTGCCTTGTGGCTGTTGCGACACTATTTCAGTCCAGAATATCACCGATGGCGTTTCTGTTGACGTTATTAACGCTAACATCATTATTGACCGTGTGGCGTAGAAAGGAGTATCAGCATGCATAAAATAAAAGAAAAACTTATGAAAGAACTTGAGGAATATGAGAAAAAAGGCGATATTTCGATGAGTTCTCTTGACGTTATCCATAAGATAACCGATACCATTAAAAACATTGATAAGATTGAAATGCTTGAAGATGAGGGCGGTTATAGCGAACGTGGATATGGTCGCGGCGGCATGTGGAGCGCAGAGGGCAGCTATAGAGGCGGTCGGTCTTATGACGACGGGTCAAGCTATGCTCGGCGCGGTACACATTATGTGCGTGGACATTATAGCCGTGATGATGACGATTACTCCGAAGATTATAGCCAGCGCGGCGATTATGGTCGGAGATACAGTCGTGAGGACGGCAAAGATTTTATGATGAAAAAAATTGATGAAATGTTAGGCGAAGCTAAGACACCTGCGGAGCGCGAAGCTCTCAAAGAGTGCATAAAAGCTATTGAAAGAGCATAAACCTCTTGACAAATAACTTTTAAAGCTTTATAATATACTTGATGTATAAATTCTTTGTCTCTTAATATATTATAAAAAATACACAATATATCTTGTTAGCCGGGACAATGCACTAAGTATATCTGACTTTCCTTTTTGGGAAAAGGCGCTCCGTTTGGGGCGCTTTTTCTTATGCCAAAAAAACTATTTTAAAAATATTTGCGAAATATTTGAAAAATAGTTGACAAATAGTTTTTTATGTGTTATTATACAATTACCGAATACGAAAGGAGGCACAAAATGATACTACAAAGAACTGTAAAAGTTCAGGAAAGCAAGACGAATGTTACAATTAACATTCCTGCGGAACACCGGAGTGCTTTGGGCATTAGCGGCGGCGATACTCTGCTGATAATGACCGACACAAACAAACAGGAAATCATATTACGAAAGGTAGATGAAGAAAATGCAAAGTTTTATAATACTTGACGGACTTATATTATGGGATATACTAATAATATTACTAATATTAGCTATTATAGCTATATGTACTATTGTATCTTTAATCCGCCGAAATTCCAATTTGCAGAAAAGAAACATAATTTTACGACAAAAGTTGGCTATGCTTGAGCGTGAAAAATATGTAGAAAATTTCAGCAAAACTCTAAAAACATTACAAGATAAAAAAGAGGAAAGTAACAATGGAAGAAAAAATGGTTTACATTACAAAAAAGGAATATGATGAATTGGTTTCAAGCAAAACTTTATTAGACCAGTTGCGTAAATATTTTGCTTATATTAGCGATTACCGTTTATCATTTGATAAAAAAAGTCTCATATCTGAATATGACAGTTTCGATATTTTTAAATTTTTATTCCCATATGACTATACGCAAAAATTAGAAAACAAAATTAAAGAAGCAAAGTGTGAGGAATAAAATGGAAGACAGAGAAAAAGAAAACGTTACATCATATAATGTCGGCTTTAAAAGAGATAAAACAAAATATAAGTTGTGGCAAATGAGGACAGCATTGTTGCGGTAATTTCAGACACATCAACTGTATTAAAAAAAGGTTATAAAATATTTATGCCGGAGGGATAAAATGTATATTTGTAAAGATTGCGGAGATACTTTTGATGTCGCAAAATCTGTAACAGAATTTCAGCCCTATGGGAATGGATATGCGGCGGAGCCGGAACATTATGTCTGCCCTTATTGCGGCGGAGAATTTGAAGAAGCGCAACAATGTGAAATATGTGGGGAATATTGCACATCTTCAGATATACATAACGGCGTATGTTCGTATTGCTTAGAAGAGGAATTTGACGATATTGACCGTTTAATTCAGTACAGCGATAGCATAACAGAAGATGGAGAAATAAACGATTTTGTGAAATGGTGCTTTAAAAACAATACTGAAAAGATGAATAGTGCCTTAAAAGAAGCTCTTAAATTATATTTCTCACTCAATAAGAGTATATATGCTAAGTTTTTGTCTGAATACATATCCGAAGACCCCGACAATATGGCAGAGTGGGTAAAAGAATGTCAAGACTGAAATTCTATGATGAAGACCACCGCTATGAATTAGACAGCATAGAAATCCCCTCCGTATCTGAAATATCGCGTTTTGCAAGCCGTGAAGTATATACCAATGATATATCTAAGTATGCGCTTGATAATGCAAAAGAGAGAGGGACAACCGTACATAAGGCGACAGAATTACTTGATACCGTTGGCAAATGTGAGATTGCGCCTAAATATTCAGGGTATATCAACTCGTATATATCATTCAGACAGGATTTCAATATTAAAGCCTATCTATTTATTGAGAAATCCATAGCTGATGATAATGCCGATAAAAGCTATGCTGGTACGCTTGACAGAGTTTATAAGATAGACAATGATTTTATAAAAGCTGTTAAAAAGCATTGTAAAGTTGATATATCGGATAAATTAGGTCAATTAGCTATTATAGACCTAAAGACAAGTAGTTCGGTACAAAAAGTATTGGCACAGATACAGTTGCCCGCGTATGCAAATTTGATTGAAACAAATAAAATCGGTGACGTGGGGCTTGTCGGAATTTTGCACTTAAAGAATAATGGCAAATATAAACTATATCCATATGATACTAATATGGAATTATTCAATGCTTGTCTTATATTACATAAGGCATTTATTAAGAAATCTAAAGGGAGAGTTAAAAATGGAAAAAGTTAATGAAATGATAGGTAAAAGGGTTATAATAAGAGCGACTAATGCAGGCGTTTTTTATGGTACTCTTGAAGAAAAAGACGGTGACGAAGTAGTATTAAGTGATTGCCGCCGTATATGGTATTGGGCTGGAGCGGCAAGTTTGTCACAATTAGCTGTTGACGGCGTTGCCTACCCTGAAAAATGTAAATTTACTATTAGAGTAAACTCGATTTGTGTTATGGGAATATGCGAAATAATACCTTGTTCAGAAAAAGCTGTTAAATCAATAGAGGGTGTATCTGAATGGAAGATATAAAAATTAAACAATTTTTAAGTATAAATTCCGGTTTCGGTTTCGGTTACGGTGACTGTTCCGGTTTCGGTTCCGGTTCCGGTTCCGGTTCTGGTTACAGTGACTGTTTCGGTTTCGGTTACGGTTTAAATAATCATATTAAAACTATTAACAATAATATGATTTATAATATTGACGAATGTGCGACTATCATAACAAATATTCATAATAATATAGCTAAAGGATATATTCTAAATAAGGATTTAAGTTTATCGTCTTGCTATGTTGCTAAAGGGAATGATTTATTTGCACATGGTAAAACAATTAAAGAGGCTGTTGCCGCATTACAAAATAAAATTTTTGCAAGATTAGATATTGAAGAAAGGATTGATTTGTTTCTAAAAGAATTTTCGGATATTGACAAAAAATATCCTGCAAAAGCGTTTTATGATTGGCACAACAAATTAACAGGTTCGTGTGAAATGGGCAGAGATATGTTTGTCAAGAACGGCGGCTATGACCTCGAAAAAGATATGTTTACCGTTAAAGAGTTCATAAATATTACTCGTAATGAATACGGCGGCGACATAATAAAACAGTTAGAAGACAAGATTAACGAAAGGGAGTTATAATATGGATAATGAAAACAAAATTGAAACATCTGAAATTGTCGAAACAACGGAAGACAATAATGCAGATAATTCAACCGCGGCTATGGCAATAGCAAACAATCAAAATGTCGGTTTAGTGTGGAATGATGTTTCGCAAATGAAATTTGAATTTAAGTTAGCTAATAATCTTGCACAAGGGAACAGTATTCCCGAACGCTTTAAAGGGAAACCCGGCGATATATTGATAGGAATGGACATAGCTATGAGGTCAAATCAGCCGTTGGCAATGATACTAAATAATATGTACTCTGTAAACGGTCAAATTGGCTGGTCGGGACAATATGCAATTATGGCTATAAATAACTGTCATAAGTTTTCGCCGTTGAAATTTGTTTTTAATAAAGATAAAACAGCATGTTATGCACAAGCGACAAGGTTATCAGACAATGAAGTATTGACTTCCGAGGTCATTTCAATAGAGCTTGCTAAAAAAGAGGGCTGGTATGATAAAAAAGGTTCTAAATGGCAAGTATATCCGCAGCAGATGATGAGATATAGAACAGCGAGCTTTTTCGCAAGAGCGTATTGCCCCGAAGTTTTATATGGCTATCAGACACAAGAAGAATTGCAAGATACATACGGTTATGTCGATTATACAAATCAAGATAATAAACAAACCGTAACTATTGAATTAAACAAGGAGCAGTAATATGGCAACAATGGGCATTAGCAAAGGCTATAAGTACGTTGTTTCAAAAATGCGTTCAGGCAAAAGTGAAAAAGGCGATTGGGCATTTTACATATTTGAGGGAGCGGAAAAAATAACTGTTTTTGCCGATAATAAAGGCTTTAAATGCGAAGTCGGGGACACGGTAAAAGTTGAAGAAATAAGTGGTACACGTATCAGAACAACGAAATCAGGCGATAGATATTACACCAATTACAACGTATTTGCTACTCTTAGTAATGAGGGTGAGAATAATATCCAAAGCCTTGATGAAGACGATACCGACGACTTTATCGACAATGAAGCTGACTTTATATAAGGGGTGATATATATTAAGCCTTATTATACTAAGAAAGAATATCAGGAATTAGTAAAAAGCATACATATTGTTTGTACTACTAATGAGCAGAAAAATGAACATATCAAAGGCTTTTTTGATAAGCACAAAATAAATTACATTGAACGGTCATTAAAGACTGGCGATTATTGCTTTATGATACCAAAAAATGAAACTTTAGGCTTTGAAAAAGATACTTATTTTACTGATGAACTGTGTATCGAACGGAAAAATTCGCTTGGAGAACTGGCTGGAAGTATCAATAATGAAGCATTCCATTTTGAACTTAAAAGAGCACAAAACATTGATAACAAGTTTTTGATTGTAGAGCAACAAGGCGGTTGGAATGATATTCTTTCGCACAATTACCGCAATGATTATAACGAAAAATCATTTTACAATACACTTTGTACACTTATGGTATCATATGGTTTAAAGATTTGTTTTGTTCCAAAAGAGGAAATTGGGCTTATGATATGGACTATCTGTAAAAGTGTACTCAACAAATATGTATTGCACGAAAGTGTATAGGAGGAATATTATGGAAACAATTAAACGGCAAATATCAAACTTTATTGATAAAGAATTAGACACAATCCTAATTGGCGAAAACGGAATAGAAAGTATTGAAATGAACGTTCAAGTAAGAGAGGGAATAATTAGAATTAAAACTAATATATGTAGAGTTAAAATCACGGAATTGGAGGGTGAAAAATGAATTGTATACAGCTTTTAGGACGTTTAACGGCAGACCCCGAACTGAAACATGCGGCAAGCGGCAAGAGCGTGTGTTCTTTTGACCTTGCCGTTAAGCGGAAATTCAGCAAAGACATAACTGACTTTATCCCTTGCGTTGCGTGGGAGAAAACCGCTGAAATGATTGCTAAGTATTTCCGCAAAGGGCAGATAATTGTTGTTTCGGGTTCGCTCCAGACAAGGAAATATGAAGACAAAAACGGTTATAATCGAACAGCGTATGAAGTAATTGTATCTGACTTCTATTTTGCCGAAAATAAAAATAATAGCGCAAAAGCAAACATTGACATTACCCCTGACCCGCTTACAGATTTAGCGCAAAAATTAGACACGGCAGATTTTTCAGATACTGACGACGATTTACCATTCATTTAAACGGCGTGTGGGCGGTTTTTGATTTCAGACGATAATTTATATTAGTTTGCGATAAAAATCGCTCACAGGCTAAAATAGAACACAATAAGGAGCAAATACAATGGACAACAACAACTCATATTCTGATTTGCTTAATATTGTCTCTGTTATGTTGGCAATTCAGAACTTGAAAGAGAACAGAGAGCAATCGGAGCATAACAACGTACAGGCGGCAAATGACAAACAGGCAAAAGATATTTTAGAAGCTATACAAGTTCAATTCAAAGAACAAAATATAGAGCTTGCAAAACATAAATCTTTACTATATGACATTGTAGAAAGATTAGATAAGATACAGCTTGATATTGATGATTTAATTTTTGATAAAAACAAAGATGAAATTTAGCTTTGAATTTCAATAAAAGTTCAACTGTTTCCAAAATGGAAATAGTTTAATAAAAAGGAGAGTTAAAAATGACACAAAAAGAAATGGTTATACAGTATATCACAGACTTTGGCAGTATCACGCCGCTTGAAGCTTTGGCTGACCTCGGAATAATGCGCCTTGCAAGCCGTATAAGCGATTTAAAAATGGACGGTCATAAAATCAAAAAAGAGACTGTAAAAGGCAAAAACAGATACGGCAAGACTACGCATTACGCCAAATATAGTTTTGGTGAGTGAAATGTCGCAAATTTCTATATTTGACTGTAATGTTTGATTGACTTTTCCATAAGAGTATGGTATAATAAATAAGCGCTGATGTGAGGTGACCGACTTGCATTAGTGGAAAGCTTCATATCAGTGAAAAAACCTTGTTATTGACGGTGCGGTCACACCCGATATAGCAGGGTTTTTAATTTAAAGGGGGATTGTTATGCCTGATGAAGAAAAAGAGATTACAAGAGACTTTAAAGGCATATGGATAAAAAAAGAAATATGGTTAGATGATAGATTAACGGCACTTGAAAAAGTAGTGCTTGCCGAAATTGATAGCCTTGATACAGAAGACGGTGTAGGCTGTTATGCAAGCAATCAATACCTTGCAGAGTTTTGTAAATGTAGTGAAGTCAAAATATCTAAAACTATTTCTAAACTTATTGACTTAGGGTATATATATATATCAAGCTTTAATGGTAGACAAAGGGAAGTGAAAATTTGTAAATCAGACTTGCAAAAAATACAAGGCAGACTTGTAAAAAATACAAGGCAGACTTGTAAAAAATACAAGGCAGACTTGCAAAAAGTACAAGGCTTAAATAATAATATAAATAATAATATAATAGATTATAATAATATTGACGAAAACTTTGAAAAGCTCTGGAAAATGTTAAAATCAACACAATATGACCGTAAGTCAAAAGTCTCTGCAAAACGGCGAAAAGAGCTTTATAAAATGGGTGACAGAGCTGTAAAGGCAATCGAGGTCTATAATGAAGTCCAAAATCCTCAATATTTGCACAGACGTGATAACTTCCTGAATGAAATTATCAACAATTATCTTGATAAAGAGGTTAGCGACTTTAAACAAGGACAGACAGAGCAAGCCCCCGGCGCGGCTTATGACTTAGACTTATTTGAAAAAATGCTCAACACAAAGGACTGAAAGGAGAAAGCCATGAATACACAATGTAGGCGGGTAATGGAATATCTGCGTAAAAACGGAAGCATAACCCAGAGAGAAGCGGAGAAAGCGTTGAAAGAGAGGAAAAGGCATGGAAGCCTTAAACAAGTTAACAAGAGATATAACGATAGCGGCCGCAACACTCAACAGAGAAAGGCGGTGCAGAGGAATGACCATAAAAGACAATATAAAGACACTTGGAATGACTTATAAACAATATATAGAAAACTTAAAAAACAAATATGTTGGAAAAAAATATGAATATGAAGGTAAAATTTATAAAATCGTTGATGTTGATTACAACGGAGCTGTTTTAATTGACAAAAAATCGGAATTTAATGATACCACAGCTGTAAAATTTGTTTAACAGAAAGGAAGATGAGGGGAAATGAAAGTATTGGTAGCGTGCGAAGAAAGTCAAAGAGTTTGCATAGCTTTTAGAGAAAAAGGACACGAAGCATATTCTTGTGATATAATCGACTGTTCTGGAGGACACCCGGAATGGCATATAAAGCAAGATGTTTTGAGTATATTAAATCCACATCAAATAAGCAATTCGTTTTATGGTATTGTATTTAGAACCGAAGATGGGGAAGCGCACAGGATAGAGGGCAAATGGGAATTGATAATAGCACACCCGCCGTGTACTTATTTGAGCAATGCGGGAGCAAGATTTTTATATCCAAAAGGCGAACTGAATAAAGACAGGCTAAGAAAAGGGCTTGCTGCAAAAGAGTTTTTTATGGCTTTTTATAATGCGAACTGTAATAAAATTTGCATTGAAAATCCTATCCCGTCAAAAATATATGAATTGCCACAATATAGCCAAACGGTGCAACCCTATGAACACGGGCACCCATTCAGTAAAAAAACTTGCCTTTGGCTGAAAGGATTAGAAACCTTGAAACCGACAAACATAATTCCAAAAGAAAAAAGACAAAGCACGAAAATTGCGGGCAATTGGTTTAATAAAGGGGGAAAAGAAAGACAGCGCAATAGAGCAAAAACATTTGAGGGAATCGCTAATGCAATGGCTGAACAATGGGGCAACCACCCAACCGAGAAAGGCGGTGTTGAATAATGCAAGATGTAACCATAAGAAAAGTTTTAGAAATGAAAAACCTTTTTAGACCAACAGAAAGACCGATATATTGTAACAACTGTGGAACGAAACTAAAGGTTTATTATGCAGAAGAAAGAGTATGTGCTGTTAAGTGCGGTTATTGTGAATACATCGGGATTGTTAAAGCAAGAAATTATGAAGAAGCTGCACTACATTTCGGAAATGAGAAAGGCGGTGAGGGGTGATGGCTGAATTGTTACCTTGTCCTCTGTGTGGAGAAGAAGTAATCATTGACAGGGAATATATCTTTTGTGATTATTGCCATTTGATATGCCGAATAGATGACAGAATATACAACGGCGAAGCCGAAACATATCAAGAAGCAAGACAACAGGCTATTGATTGTTGGAACACGCGCACACCAAAAGAAAGAGGTGGGGAGAAGTGAGCGTACAGAATTGTAGTACTTGCAGAAATTGGGAATTATGCAGAGGTTCAATGCAAATTGGCGTTGATTGTTATAAGCCGACAAAAGAAGAAATTATAAGGCAAGAATTGATGAAAAGTCCAAAAATTCAAGCGGAATTTTCAAAAATGATAGATTTAATAATCCCTTGCGTTGCAAATGTAGCAAAGGCGATTGTTGATGAAATACCGAATATTGTTTCCAAAATCGAAGATTAAGGCGGTGATTAAGTGGAGAACATAGAGAAGTGTGAGTGTATCATAAAAAAAGAAAGAGAGGAAAAATAAATGACATTACTTGAATTACAAAAAAAGCTTGGTGAAGAAATACAAGCAGTAAAAGACGGAACTGCGGACATCGACAGAGCAAAAGCAATAGCAAGCCTTGCAAAACAGATGATAAACAACGCTGATATTGTTTTGAGAACAGACAAGTTCGTCAATAACAAGGGTGAACGAATTGACGAAATGGTAGGCGAAAATGGGTAAACGGTTCACTATTGCCGAAGATGATTTTTTGCGTGAACATATTGACGAGTGCTATACTTTGCATTCATTGGTTGATATGTTCAACGCAGAGTTTCCGGAACATCAAATTAAATATTCAAATTTAGGGAAAAGGCTTGAAAAACTTGGTGTTAAAAAAGGAACACATAATATCCGTAAAGGTGCGATGCCGAGCAAAAACCCGATAGAAACGGTTATATTAGGTAGCCAAAAAGGCAAAACAGGTAGGCACGGTGCAAGAGTTAAAACCCAAAATGGTTATGTTTCTGCAAATGCTTATTTTAGGAAAAAGTATTATGGTGAAAAAGCAAAAGGAATGATTATAAATCTTAATGGAAATAAGGCTGATTTTTCCAAAGAAAATGTTATGCTTGTTTCTAAAAGTGTATATCACTCTTTATGTTGGCGTTCGTGGTTTTTCACAGACGCAGAGTTGACCAAAACTGCAATATTAACCGCAGAATTATTGTCTTTTTTCCCTGATTTGACACATAACGAAAATCAATATTACAGAATGAGAAACGATTATTAAAGGGTGGTGCGAATGGCTGATATTTCAAAAGCCGTATGGTATTTAAACAAATATCTTGAGCTTAATAAGGAGAAAGACAATGAAAGTCAGAATTAACAGCAACAAACCCACAGCAACGCAGCGGAAAGCGTTAAGGGAAGAATGTGTAAAGGAATTTGACAAACTTCTTGCAAATTATAACCGACAAGCTGCGATACAGATTTTGCATATTCTCCGCTTTGATTACGGCTTCGGGCAAAAGAGGTTGAAAGAGTTTTCCGACCGTTTGAAAGCCTTGCAAGACCGCACAACAGTAAAATATGAACTTGAAGAAGGGGACACAATATGGATTTGCAAGAAAGAGTTAGAGGAAAGCGGAATTGATTTAAAGGAATTTTTGGAGGGATAAAAATGTTATTTGCTTTAATTGTAGTCTGCTTGATTTTGTTCTGTCTTTTAATTTCTCACATAAAATTAAGAATTTATGTGCGGAAATTAAGCGATAGTTATATTCATTTTCTTGAAATAGATGTGGAACAACAAAAAAATATGTTCTATTTGATGAAAGAAAATATAGCTATACTTTATGATAAACTTCCTGCCGATAGCAACGGCGAAAAACCGAAAATGAAATGAGGATTGAAAATGTTACAAGGACACGCGTGTGTTTATATAGAAGCTATTAAGAAATACGGTGAACAAGCACAAGAGGGAGTGGCACAGGAAGAATGCGCCGAACTCATACAGGCTATAAGCAAGAAACACAGAGGGAAGAAGCACAACATAGCCGAGGAAATCGCGGATGTGGAAATTATGCTTGAACAGCTTAAAATAATAAACGATTGCTTTTGTGATGTTGAAAGTATAAAACAAGAAAAAGTTTCACGGCTTGAAAAGAGATTGGAGGAATAAGAATGACTTGTAAAGATTGCGTGCATTATGAAGCGTGCGAAATAAGTTCGGTTTATTTTGGTGAAGAAAAAGGCAGTAAGTCGTTTCGAGAATATGAGAAAAGACAAAATGTCGAGTTAGATTGCGACCAATTCAAAGACAAAACCCAACTTGTTGAGTTGCCGTGTAAGGTGGGAGACATTCTATATGAAATTACAGAAAGAAGAATAAAAAGCCATTGGGTAAAATGTATTGTGCGCCGAGTGGTATTAAGAATAGAAGTGGGTTTAGAAGGTTATATTTCGGCGAAGTGTGGAACAACTATAAGTGTTCCTCTTCAAAATATCGGCAAAACAGTATTTTTAACTCGCGAGGAAGCGGAAAAGGCGCTTGAAAGGAGCAGAGAATGAGTAAATATACAAAAGACCAGATAAGAGAAGCGATAATACGATTTACTATGTGCGCCCGTTGTGAATGCGAGATATGCAAATATAAAGACAGACCGAAAAGCAAATTGCCGTCCGAGGATTGCAAGGAGCGAGCGACACAGAATATGAATATTTTGGCTAATGTGTGTTTAAGGAGTGAAACCGAAAAATGAGTAAATCAGTCTTAATATCAATACAGCTTATTCACGCTCCGCGAAGCTTTCAATATGTGGAGGAAATTTAAAGGAGCTAATTATGGAACAGGAAAAATTAAATTCAAAGCCGTGCGCACAGTGCGGTAAAATGATGTATTCACAAGGCAATATTATTAGACAGATATGTGATGATTGCCGAAAAGAAAATCAGCGTGAGTATAATAAAAAGTTGAAAAAGTTTGTGGCGAAAACTGTTTGTGATAGCAATGCAGAACCGCAACCGCTTAGCGAGGTGATATATGAGGTTGAGGACTATAACAAGGCACATCACACTTGCTTGACTTATGGGCAGTATATTTCTAAAAGATTTTTAGGGCAATTATGAGGTGAAAATATGGCAACAAATTTTTTGTGTAAAATTGGCAATGTTTATTATGAAATAATCGAATGTAAAAGAAATTATGTAAATGTTTTTAAACGAAAAATATATCTTAATAAAAATATGGATATTAGTCAAACAGAACATATACTATTAAGTGAATTAGTAATTGCGTTTCGTAATCAGATAAAAGTCGGTGACCTTATAATGGAAAGCCCAGAAAATGAGTATGCGTATATTCTTGAATTTATATCCAGATATGATAACCCGATAAAAAATATTATTAGAGAATATAAAGATTATAAAGCCTATATAGAAAAGGAAAAATCCGAAAACGGTGAAACAGATAATGAAACGGGAAAGCAATGAACTTTCGGCAAATAAACAGAGCAGGATTTATAAAGCTAAGGGGGGGTGTAACGAAGATTGTTTAAATTGCCGCTATCCCGATTGCTATAAACCCATATCAGAAATAGACTATAAAAGCCCATTGCCCAGAGTAGATAAGATACATAATTCAAATAGTACTATTTATTCTCCTATGTTTACTTTAGAATTAGGGAGTATGGGAAGAAATACGCCGAATTTATCAAAGAAGTTTTGGTTATAGTTAAGAGGTGAGTAATATGTGGCAATTCTTGTTAGGATTTGTTTTAGGGGCTATATTTGGATATATTATAGTAGCTGTACTAAGCGCAAATGACGAAAGGTGATTAGAAATAATGAGTGGCGGAAGTTTTGATTATTTATGTTTTAAAGAATATCCAGAGTTGATGTCGAGTAGTAATCTTGAAAATATGGAAGAAATCGAACAAGAACTTATCAAACTTGGATATATTGATATTTCAAAAGATGTAAGGAGACTTATTGAATATTGTTTATCCGCTAAAAACAGAATAAATGTTTTATTTAATAAATTAAATCCGATATTTCATGATGTGGAATGGTACTGTTCAGGCGATATTAGCAAAGAAAGTCTTATTAAAGCGCTTGAACAATATAGAAAAGGAGAATAATAATGCTTAAAGTAAAATTCTGGAGAATAGAAAATGTAGTGCTGATGAAAGTGTTGGAACAGGGGGAGGAAATAGAAAGAGGGTGCGGTGAGTTCTTTCGCACTGATTATCTTGGTTTAGTAAGTATGTATAATCCAGGCATACTTATTAACAAGTTGTTTGTCCGTGGTAAGGACGAAGAGGACGATAATATGGTTATAAGTTGGGGTTTCCAAAATCGCGAAGAAGCAAAACTCTACATCGAAAGGGCAACCGAAGCAATCCACGCATGCAATCAATCTATTGCAGAAAAACCTGAACCAAGAAGTGACGATATAGAAACAGTGATTGCAGAATGAGGTGATATTTTGGAATATGAAGTTTTAAACGATTATCAAGTGAAAGTTGAAAATATTAAAAATTCACTTGATGAATTTATAGCGGTTTGTAAAGGTGAAATAGACGACCCAGACCAAAAGTCTAAAAGCAAACAAAGCGCAAAATATCTTTCAGATACGCTTGAATACCGTGTGAGGGTGAAATTAGCTGAAATACTCCGGCAGGAACGCTCAATGTCAAATGATTTAGCCCTGAAATTGACTGCTGATGAATTGCATAATATATATATAGCTTATCTATCATTGATAGTATATATAAATTCTGCAATAGCCTATACGCCGAATAAGCTTGAATTTTTGGCTTTCGCAAGGATAAGTGTATCAGCGTTCGCCCATATGCTTGACAATGCTGATGATGAGGTTAAGCAAGAATGTGGGGATATTGAAGCTGATTTAATTAACTTTACGTTGTCTGCAACAGAGGAGGGCAAGGTGAAAGAGAGCGGCGGCAGAATGAGACTGAAAAGCAAGGGCGGGTACGGTCACGCATTGGTACAGACTGGTGACGCTGAAAGCGTGATTGATAAGGCTTCAAGCGCGTTGACAGAGGGGCAATTCAGAGCTGAACTTAAAAATATTGCTGAAATGAAATCTTTAATTGATAAAAACGGAGATAGCAAAAAATGAGAGATATATTATTGACAATGTTAAGTACCTTAGTTTGCATTATAATATTTTTTAATTTATATATAACAATAAGTTTAGCCAAAAAGGCAAATAAACAAACGGCTATTGCTGTTATATTATCGTCATTGAATGTCGCTGCTGATGTTTGCATTTTAATGTTTCTTTGGTTTTAAAAAAATAATTGTTTATACTTGACAAATAAGAATATATAGTATATAATATACTCAAAGGTGAATAGCCTTTAATAAACAAAAAGGAAAAGGAAAGTCATTATGTGTAAAATTTATGCTTATTGTCGAGTATCAACATCTGACCGTTCGGCTAAACAGGACTATGAAAGACAGAAATATCTGCTTGAACACAGCGGAATGAAGTTTGATAAAGTCTTTGAGGAACATATAAGCGGCGGTGTAAAGGGAAATCAGCGCGAACAGTTCAATGCAATGCTGGAATGTCTTGAACCTACGGACATTGTATGCTTTACGGAAACATCACGTTTCGGCAGGAATTATATTGACTGTTTTGAAATGTTAGACCTTATAACGCAAAAGAAAAAAGCTACGGTCAAGTTTTTAAGCAACGGCATAACGCTTGACGGCGGTGAAAAGATGAACCCTTATATGTGGCTGACTATATCTAACTTCTTTATTCAAGATGAATTTCTTAAAAGGCAGATAGGATATAATACATCTAATGCCTTGAAACGGAAAAAGGAGCAAGGTGTTGTCTTAGGCAGACCGAAAACTATTCCTGATGATATTCGCGAAAAGGTGATAAGCCTAAAAGGTGAAATGACATATAGACAAATAGCGGAGGAAACAGGCGTAAGCCTTGCGACCGTGAGTAGAATTATGAAAGAGGTATGATATGGGAAAAGAATTTGAGCTTACAGAGCAGGATATATCCGATATTATGCTTTTAAATGCACAAGGTTATCTTTCTCCTCGAATATCTGATATACTTGATATTCCATATCACATTGTACTGCGGACGGTGAAAGAGAATAACGGCGTATCACGGAGAGGGAAAAGCAAAGCAGACGACGGCACATCAATAAAGGAGCAAGCAAAAGCATTATGGGAAAGCGGACTGCACAATATTGATGTTATTGCCGAACGTCTTAATAGTAAACATAGAACTATATTAGTATATCTTAATCGTGATTATAATATTAAGACACGCCCTGATGAAATGCCTATTGACTTTGAAGCTGAAAAGATAGCCAAAAAGATGTTAAGCGGTGATAAATGCCGAGGTGAAATAAGCGCATTAGCAAGGAAATATAATACGTCACGGCAGTATGCACATCAACGTGTAGTCAAAGCTAAACAAAAGGTGAAAGGTGAATAATAATATATAAGACCGCAAAGGTGAAATAAAGCCGGAGCGGTCTATTTTTATCCTTGAAAAGGTGAAATAGGCGCGGTGATAGGCAAAATATTGAGTTTTTGCGGTGATAGAGAGGTTTTTACAAAAAGTTAGTATAAATTTACGTCAAAAATAAAAATCGAATACAGGGCAAATCAGAGGGCAATTTCAGAGGGCAAAAAAATACCGCCCAAATCGGGCGG
>ERZ1643251.849-NODE-849-length-38887-cov-10.804388_pt1 | contig 38887 bp, 40 predicted proteins | sample MGYA00579261_ERZ1643251 | MGnify/ENA primary metagenome ERZ1643251 (study PRJEB29033, sample SAMEA4952267) | chicken gut metagenome | biome: Broiler Chicken; feature: Gastrointestinal Tract; material: Caecum | place: Ireland | collected 2018 | study: Broiler... | reverse complement strand
CTTACTTAACTTGTAAAGATAAGAAGGGAAAAATTGTTCATGAAGCAGAAGGAGGACTTCCTTTATATTGTAAGGGATTTAGTGGAAACTTTGTGGTAAACTATGAACTATATGAAGATACTACACATATCAAAAACTATAACGAAGGAGATTGGACAAGATATGTCTATGGAACCTATAGTAGTAGTAATCCCTATAATATCGAAATAGATAGATATGAATATACAAAGGACTTATTAAATTGGGTAGAATTAAATCCTAATAATCAAGAGTACCAAAACTATAATGGAAATATTTATGTTAGAGCGATTGATCAAGCCAATAATGTGAGTAATATGAATAATCATATTGTAAGAGCGGATTCTAAAGGCCCTAGTTACAGTTTAACGAGTGATGAGCATTCGATCATAAATGGTAATCAAATAGAAGTAGGAATAAGTAATGTAGTAGATAGTGGAATCGGAGTAGATAAATCAGATGCGATATATTCCTTTGATGGAGGTGCAACCTGGGTAAAAGATGCCAGTAAAATCTATGCGATAAGTACGAATGCAGAAATTCAAGTAAAAGATAAACTGGGAAATATCACAGCTAATCCAATAGAAACCATATATGCTTCTAGTAGTGGAGATGGAGATGCGACTGCAAATCAAATACTAAGTGGTAGAACAGCTTGGGTAAAGGGACAGAAAGTAACAGGAACGATGCCTAATCGAGGAGCAGTAACGCAGACCTTAAATGCCGGAGGAAGTTATACGATACCAGAAGGCTATCATAATGGAAGTGGCAAAATAACCGCCTCATCATTATCTAGTCAAACTCAAGCCAATGCGACAGCTGCTCAAATCCTAAGTGGAAGAACTGCTTGGGTAAATGGAAATAAAGTAACTGGGAATATGCCAAGTCGAGCAGATTCTAGTAATGTGACTGGAGATACCGCATGGCACTATAACAATCGTATTTATTTTGCTACTGACTATGGATATTATCCAGCTGCAAGTTACGGCAACTTTAGTAATGTATCGGAAAAATATATCTCATACTCTTCTCTTGCTTCAGTAATAGGGTTAAGTGCAAATAAAATCCTAGAAGGAAATACCATTTTAGGAATTACAGGAACAGTAGAAAACCCAACTAATGCTTATAATCGTGGTTATAACGATGGATATACAGCTGGAAAAAACCATCAAAATGGAGTAACGATTACAGGGTTAAGCTCATGGGCCAGCTCGGGACACGGTCAACGAGACGCTGCAGTATATATGGATTATACTTTTGATGTGTCCAATTATAATACTTTTAAATTATCAGGAATTGTTCAGCATTATAATTATAGTGCTACATTTACTATCAAGGCGGATGGAAAAGTGATTTATAGTGGACCTAAAGGAAATAATGTGTCTTGGAATTATGAAATAGATACTACAAATTATTCTTCTATTAATATTAATGCCTATTGCTATGATTCAGGTAGCTATACAGCTTCTGGTATTAAGACTACAATCAATAAAATAGAAATATATAATAAATAGTCAAGTGTATTTTTACTTGACTATTTTCTGTATTAGAGTAGTAGAAAAAAATAAAAAAAGAAATTTAGGAAGAATTTACATGAGTTAAGAATTAGAACAGAAAACAATTTTATTAATAAAACAAAGAAGCTAAAAAATAATGTTTAGTACATGAAAAATTATATTCTTTTATTAAACCACTACTAGTAAAATCTTCATCTTCTTGGTATAATTGTATCAAGATAAGGAATGGTTAGTAGAATGGATAAGAATAAGAAGAAAAAACAGAAAAACAAAAAGAAAATGATAAATCCTAATATTAAAATAGCTAATTTGGTGCTAGGAATTACCTTTATTATTATGATGATTTTAGTTATTCGTGCTGGTGTATTATCTCTATCAACAGAAGTGGATGGAAAAAATCTAAAGGATTTTGCTGCTTCTCGTACGACTGAACATGAAACGATACTCGCCAAAAGAGGAACGATCTATGATGTAAATGGAGATATCTTAGCTCAAAATGTATATTCTTATACCTTAATTGCTTATCTAGCAGAATCTCGTGGCGAAGGAAACTACGTAAAAGACAAAGAAATGACAGCTGAAAAATTATCTACTGTGATCGATATGAGTAAAGAAGAGATCTTAGCGTTGTTAAACAGAAAAACTTCAACAGGAGAAACCCCATATCAGACAGAATTTGGTAGTAAAGGAAAAGGATTAACTGAACTCGTCAAAGATAAGATTGTCGCTTTAAACTTAGATGGTATTGATTTTATTGAAACGCAAAAACGCTATTATCCAAAAGGAGATTTTTTATCTTACACTTTGGGATATGCCAAGAGTGATGAAAATGGAAAAATTACAGGAGAACTAGGTATCGAGTCACTATTTAATAATGAACTAACTGGTACAGATGGGTATAAAGAGTATCAGAAAGATTTACGAGGATATAAAATCGCTAATACCAAAGAACAGGTACAAGAAGCCAAAGATGGCGATAATATTTATCTAACCGTTGATTCTAATGTTCAATTTTTCTTGGAACAGGCCCTAGAAAATGCTGATGATAAGTACGATTTCGAGCAGTTGAATATTATCGTTGCGGAAGCCAAGACAGGAAAAATTTTGGGAATTAGTACCACCCCTTCTTTTGATCCTAACGAAAGAAATATTACCAACTATCTAGATCCAAATATTTCTGTTGCGATCGAGCCAGGTAGTACCATGAAAATATTTTCTTACATGGCAGCGATGGAAGCCGGAGTATATAATGGCGATGAAACCTTCCTTTCTGGTACCTTTACTACAACAGATGGGACAGTAATTGGTGACCACGATCGAAATGGTTGGGGTGTGATCAGTTATGATCGAGGTTTTGCTTTATCAAGTAACGTCGGTATCGTGACGTTGATCGACAAATATATGAGTCGAGAGACACTAATGGACTATTATAAAAAACTAGGTTTTGGTAGTAAAACCGGAATCGAATTATCTAAAGAAGTAGCCGGAAAAATCAAATTTAAATACGAAACAGAAGTCTTTAATGCTGGTTTCGGTCAAGGAATTATGACGACGTCGATCCAAAACATCAAAGCGCTAACTTCAGTTGCGAATGATGGCATTTTACTACAGCCATATATTGTCGATAAGATCGTCGACAGTGACGGAAATATTGTTGAAGAAAATACTAGAACCGAACTTGGACGAGTAGCTTCTAAAGAAACCACTGACAAGATTAAAGATTTGATGGAAAGTGTTGTTTTAGAAGGTACCGGTAGTGTTTATAATATGGAAGGGTATGGCTTGATTGCTAAAACCGGAACTGCACAAATTTCTAGTACCGATGGAACTGGATATCTAACAGGAGAAAGTGATGTTATTCGTGGTTTTGCAGGAATGTTTCCTAAAGAAGATCCAGAGATTATTATCTATGCAAATCTAAAACGTCCTACCCCTAATACCCCTAATGCTTTAGTTAGTGTGATCAAAGAAGTAGTGGAGAACGTTAGTAAATATTACCACATTTATGATGCAGATGAACCAGTCACGACAACAGATAATACTTACACTCTAGAAAATTATCAGAATAAAGATGTTGCTTCTGTTAAAGCTACACTAGAGAAAAACGGATTAACTGTAGTAACGATCGGAAATGGCGATAGAATTATTAATCAGTACCCAAATAAAAATATTACATTAAATAAAGGTTCTAAAGTATTCCTAGTAACCAATGGAACCAAATATACTATTCCTGATATGACTCTTTGGAGTAAAAAAGACGTTACTACTTATCTGAATTATACGAATATTGACTATCAAACAACAGGAGATGGCTATTTAACTAGTCAAAGCATCCCGGCAGGAACGGAATATATCGTCGGTCAAATGACACTTGCTTTAACTTTTGCTCCTAAATACAATACCAACGAATAACTTCAATATTTCTTTTTTTCTCTACATATGGTAGGATCAAGAAAAGAGGTTTTATGATGTACACATTATGTTTATTATTTTTATTGTTTTTATGTTACTCAATTATTGGTTGGATGATTGAATGCTTATGCGTCACTTATTTAGAAAAAAGAATCGTTTTAGATCGAGGATTCTTATTAGGACCATACTGCCCAATATATGGTTGCGGAGGAGTATTAGCTTATCTTTTATTAACGCGTTATCAAGGAGATCCTATAACCTTATTTATTCTAGCAGCGGTTGGTGCTTCAATCCTAGAATATGTGACTAGTTATTTTATGGAAAAAATATTCAAGGCTAGATGGTGGGACTATTCTGATCGTAGATTTAACCTTGAAGGAAGAGTTTGCCTAGGTAATGCTGTCTTATTTGGGGCTTTAGGATTAATCTTTATCTATATATTAAATCCCTATCTAATAGGCGTGTTAAAATCAATACCTAAGAATATCTTAATTACGATTAGTTTAATCAGTTTATGTATATTTGTAGCAGATACGATTTTAACTTTCATCATTATGGGCAAATTACGTAATCGAATCACTCACGTAAGAAAAGATTCTACTTCTGAAATAGATAAACAAATCAAAGAGTTTTTATCTCATTATTACTTCTTTGTTGGTCGTTTATTTAAAGTTTTCCCTAAAATTAAGATTTCTGTTCCTATGGGAGATAAAATTTTAAAATCAATGACTTCAGTTTTAACCAAAATAGAACAAGCTAATAAGAGACGAAAACTGAGAAAAAAACAAAAAAAAGAAAAAAAAGAGATAGTTTAGATCTTGAATGAATTTTATTTTATCAGTTGGATCAATATATAATTAGGAGATGATTATATATGGATACAGTACCACAAATAATTTCTATCCAAGATCTTTTTTCATTAAAACAATCATTTGAACAAAGTATCATTGTTTGGAAACAACTCCATCTCTTCTTAGAACAAGTAGAAGATGAAGAAATAAGAGAATTGTTTCACTCTTTAATGGTAATGCATTACAATCACCTACAATTAATTCTTTCTATTCTAAAAGGAGAAAGACAAGTAGAGGAGGAAAGCAATGAAGATTAATCAAGAAATAAAAAATCCCTATTGTGAAGTAGAAGAGAATAGTAGATTAAACGCTCGTGATTATTTAAACAGTGTATTAATATTAGAAGAAAAATTAGCAGATGACTATTCTAAGTTTTTAAATGAAGCATCTCATGAATATCTATACGAAGATTATTTTATCTTGTTTGAAGATGTTAAAGATGCTTATCGAGAAATAAAAAATTTGTTGTTTCAAAAAGGTTGGATCAAGTACGAAGTGGCCCCTGAAAAAGAAGTACAAAAACTAGTCCTAACCACTACAGAGAATTTAGAAAAATTAGAATTAGATGAAGAATAAACTCTCCCCTTTAGGGAAAGTTTTTCTTTAGGAATTTGTCGTGAATTTTTAGAGTAAATTCCGTTTTTGGAAAAAATGCTTAATTTGCAAGACTTATTTCAGGTTATAAATACCAAAACGGAAATAAGTCTTTTAATTTAGATAATAAAAGTATAATTTATTGCATACTGAAATCACGGAGTTATTTCCGTTTTTTAAACTAATTTCTGTTTTTACAAATTTTTTGATTTATTTCAATTCCTCTATTTGCATCAGGAACCCAAGCTTTTTATATTTTGGTGATGAGTAATTATTTAAAAATAATTACTCATAATATTATCAATAAAAATGCTTGCCTAATGCAAATAGATTTTCTCGACATAAAACAAAAAATTTGTTTTCTATTATATAATTAATAACATATAAGTCAATATGTTCAGACTTATTGCAGTTTTCTACTAAAACCGGAATTCCAAATAAAAATTCTCGTCTTTAGGAATTTGTCAATTATTTCACTAGCTCTTTTTAGAAAATTATGGTATGATTAATGGGTATATGTTACTAGAAAGTAACATAGTAAATTTTCATTCTCATGTGAAGAGAAAAATAAAAAAACGGAGGACAAAAATGAAGAAACAGTACAAAATATTCAGTATAGTTATCTTGCTCATCTTTGTACTCACATTAAGTGGTTGTGGTAAGACCAGTAATGTGGTGGATAAAGAAGCAGATAAAACAACGGTAACCTGTACAAAAACAGGTCAAGCTACAACCGGAGTAGAAGCTGATTTAACGTATCAGTATGTAGAAAAAGATGGCTATGTAGAGTCTATTCATACAACAGAAAAATTAACTTCTGACAATGAGGAATACCTACAAGCCTATAAATCATTACTCGATGACTCTTATGAAGCATACAAAGATATTGAATATTACGACTATAAGATTGAAATTAAAGGAGATACTTTAATAAGTGATATCAATATTAATTATGCCAAGATTGATACCGATCGATTAATTGAAATTGATAGTAGTAATGCTTCATTAATTAAAGATGGGAAAGTAGCTGCAGCTGATCTAAAAGCACTATATGAAAGCATAGGGGCTACTTGTAAATAAACTTGAAGTAGGAGAGATACAAATGTTGAAAGTAGAAAATATCACAAAGTACTATGGGGAGCATCTAGCTGTTGATCATCTTTCTTTCGAGGTGAAAGATGGAGAAATCTTTGGTCTACTAGGGGCAAACGGTGCCGGAAAAACAACGACATTCAGAATGATTATGGGACTTCTAGAGCCAACAGAAGGAAAAATCACTTTGGATGGAAAAAAGATCGATTACAGTGTTACGGATAAAATCGGGTTCGTCACAGAGGAAAGAAGTTTGATGACCAAGATGACCGTAGTCGATCAAATTCTTTACTATGGTATACTAAAAGGTATGCAAGAAAAAGAAATATTACAGGCATTAGATGAATGGCTAGAACGCTTTAAAATTACAGAATATAAGAATCGTAAAATTAAAGAATTATCTAAAGGTAATCAACAAAAGATTCAATTTATCTCAGCTGTAATCAATCACCCGTGTTTATTAATTCTAGATGAGCCTTTTACTGGGTTAGATCCTATCAACGTAGAAATGTTCAAACAGGCAATACTAGAACTTCAAAAAGAAGGATGCTCCATTATCTTTTCTTCTCATCAAATGGAACACATTGAATTATTTTGTGAAAAGTTAATGATTTTAGTAAAGGGCAAACCAGTTATTGAAGGTTATTTAAAAGAGATAAAAAGAGATTATCAAAAGAAAAATATCTTTATTCGAGGCGACGTTGAGAAAAAAGAACTAGAAAAGATTAAAGGTGTGGTTTCTGTAGAAAAAACAGCAGGAGAATTCATTGTGAAAATTGAGAGTGAAGCAGATATAGATCGAGTGTTTAAATCAGTATCTAAAAACAAAATTACCAAGTTTGTCGTTGAAGAACCATCCTTAAATGAAATATTTATTGCGAAAGTAGGGGAAGCATATGACGAGTAAATTTTGGTACCTAACAGGGTTAAGTTTAAAGAAAAAAATAAAATCAAAATGGTTTTTTATTGCGAATATTTTATTAGCGGTTTTAATTGTTGGTTTAATTAACATCGATAGTATCATCCAATTTTTTGGAGGAGATTTCGATCAAAAAACAGAGATCGTTTTGTTAAATCAAACAGATTATTCAGATATCCAAAAAACTTTTGAAAATTATATCGAAGAGTACAATCAACTACTTACTACAGAATCAGAAACTAGTATTGAGACTTTTTCTGGGAATCAACAAGACTTAGAAAAAGAATTAGCTAAATCAGATAAAATTGGTATTATTTTCACAGATGATAAAGATAATTACCTCCAAGCTAAAGTAATTTCTGATCAAAAAATAGATACGATGATTTATCAATTATTGGTTCAAGCCTTATCTTCAACCAAAACAGAAGTAGCGATGAGCCTAACCAATATCGATCTTGAAGAATTAGAAAAAATTAATACCCCAATTACGATCGATAGAATTATTTTAGACGATGCTGCTCAAAACGAAGATGAGAACATGTCACTAATTATGGGAACTGTCTTTCCGGCGGTAATTCTACCATTCTTTATGTTAGTTTTATTCTTAGTTCAGATGATAGGAACAGAAATTAACGAAGAAAAATCAACAAGAAGTATGGAGATTATCATTTCTAACGTCAGTCCCAAAGTACATTTTTTCTCTAAAGTATTAGCCAGCAATGTCTTTGTGATTACCCAAGGAGTATTATTGATTCTCTATGCAGGTATTGGATTATTCTTGCGAAATATGCTGGTAACCGGTTCGAGCTTAACTAGTGGTATAACAACAGAAATTTCTGGAGTATGGCAAACTCTAGTAGAAACTGGATTCGTAGATAAATTGGTTTATATCATTCCAATTACTTTGATTTTAATGATTTTATCCTTTATTGCTTACTCATTAGTAGCTGGAATATTAGCTTCAATGACTGTAAACATGGAGGATTTCCAACAGATTCAAACACCAATTATTATGATCAGTTTAGTTGGTTATTATTTAGCCATTATGGCAGGAATGTTTGAAGGAAGTATATTTATTCGTATTTTATCCTATGTACCATTCTTGTCATGTCTACTATCTCCAGCCTTGTTAGTCATTGGTCAAATCAGTATCGTCGATTGTTTGATCTCTATAGCGGTTTTAATTGTCTTCTTATATTTCACAATCAAATATGGACTAAAGATTTATAAAGTAGGAATCTTAAACTATTCGACGGATAAAATGTGGCATCGCTTATTTAAAGCAGCAAAAAGTAAAGATGTATAGATAGGAAAATTCCTATCTTTTTTCTTGAAAAGTATACTTGTTCCGTGTAGAATAATGGCATGAGAAAGGAAGAAAAAGTATGTGGCAAGAAGAATTAAGAAAGTATATTTCTTTGACCGGAAAAGAAGAAATGAGCTGTTTTTTACAAAAGGAAAACAAATTGGCACCTCTATTCAATTTATATACGACTACTTTTAGTCCAGAAATGTTAGATAATTTATTAGAATTGATGATTTATGATCATATTAATCGCCACTTTACACTAGAAACATTAGAAGAAGTATACAACTTTTGTACTGACCAAAGTCAGAGAGAGTTTTTTATGAGATGTATTGATATTATGGCTTATGGCAGTCACATTTATCGGGGGTTAAAAAACTTTTCTTTTGAACATCCAATTTTTCATATGGATGATGCGAGTAGAGAAATGATACTAGCTTATGAAAATTGTCAAAGCTATATTTCTGAAATTTCTGATTTTGTCGAGGGGGAGTTACAGGATAAATTAATGTGGACAACTGATCGTTTAATTTATCCGATGGAAAGTATATTTTCGAGTTTTTATCAAGATACTTTTCTACCTCAAATGAAAACAGTGATCGAACGAGGTGATCAAAAAGAATTGTTACGCTTGTTCCGTAAATGTATGGACAAAAAAGACTTATATTTACGTGGATTAAATAATTCTGTAAATGTTTTAGATGAAATCACACAAGAACTTGAGGAATGGATCGATGAAGAGGATCCAGAATACGAAGTTGAGTCAAAAATCTATGCTTTAGAAAATGAAGTGGATACATATCAAAATAATTCTAAAATTTATTCCAAACAAAAAGAATTACTTATGCGCTATAGAAATCCATATAATAAATAAATTACAGCAAGTAAATATAAATAAAAAATTAGGGAGGGGGAACCTCTTTTTTATTAAAAATTATTAGAACAACTAACAATTCCCTTGCTAAATATCTTTATCATGTTATAATAGATTATATAGATAATAGGAGAGGAGCAAAATGGAAAAAAATAGAGAGTAAGAGAATCATGTTATACTCAGTATTGATTATGGGGATAGTTTTAGTCGTCGTCGGAGTTAGCTATGCTTATTTTACCGCAATGGCCAATTCAAATGAACAGATCGTAAACAGTGGAACTTTAGAAATTGCCTACCAGAACACAAAAAATATTTCAGCTTCAAGCTTAATGCCAACATTCATCAGTTTACTGTAACTAATACCGGTACTCTAGATACAACTTATAATATTAGTATGATTAACATTGAATTATTAAAAAACAGTGTTTCAACGACGAGTTCTAATCTAATGTGGGCCCTCTACGAAGCAGACAGTAGTTATGTAGAAGGAAGCCTAGTGAGAAAGGGTAGCTTTTCTTCTGAAAGTGGTTATCAACAAGGAGATTCAGAATACGTCATTGTAACCGACCCACCTTTAGCTGTCGATGAAAGTCAAAGCTATATTTTAAAAGTTTGGTTACAGGAAGCTGGAACAAATCAAAATGAAGATCAAAATATGTCATTAAACTTTAACATTGAGGTAGATACTGTAGATAGAAATGCGACAACTGGTATTAAATCTATAATGAGAAGACGAGATGGTTCTAGTTCTACTGAAAATTTCTATGCTTATAGCGATAGTATTGACAAGATAATTATTCAAAATCAGTTAAATCCAATTTCAGAAGCTACTGATAATTGGGATATATCAGCTTCTAATGATGGTAGTGTAATGGCATATTTAACAGAAAATTCAAGCGGGGATACTTATACATTATATATTCAAGGAAATAATAAAATATATTTTCCGGAAAATTCTGCAGACTTGCTTCGAAATTTTCCTCGATTAGTTACGATAGAGGGATTGGATTATGTAGATACTTCTCAAGTGACAAATATGAGTGAAATGTTTAAGGAAGACAAACAATTAACTGCATTAGACTTAAAATCTTTTGATACATCTAAAGTTACTTCTTTTGAAAGTATGTTTGCGGGATGTGAAAAATTGGCTAGTGTTAATTTAGATTCGTTCAATACTTCGCTTGGGATAGATTTTGCTTATATGTTTAGTATGTGTTATTCTTTAGAGAATCTTAATGTTAAGCATTTTGACACTTCTAATGCTGAAGAAATGCACAATATGTTTGATGGCTGTGAGTTACTTACAGAACTAGATTTAAGTTCTTTTGTTATTTCGAAAGTAACCGATATAGGTGGGATTTTTGCTTATTGTGATAATTTAGCGCTTTTGGATTTAAGACAAATGGATTTTAGTAATGTAGGATTTTATGAGGATGCATTTTTGGATATAGGGCAAACAGTAAATATTATTGTAAAAGATGAAGAGTCAAGAGAGTTTGTGCGGTCGCTTTTAGAAACACCAGAAACGATAACTATCACTTTAGTTAGTGAGTTAGCTGCGTAGTTGAAATTGGAGCCAATTTATTTATATGAAAAAGGATAAAGAAAAGAGGAGTTAAGTATGAAAAAAACGAATAAAAAAAAGGGGTTTACTTTAATTGAATTATTAGCAGTAATTGTTATTTTGGCAGTATTATTAGGTATTGCGATTCCGGCAGTTACTACATATATCAATAATTCTAAAAAGGACTCATTTATTAGTAATGCTAAGTTTTATATTGATTCAGTGAGAAATGATAATACTTTAGCTGATGATATGCCGGTTTTATTAACAGATGAGAAAATGATTCGAATAGCGGATATTAATTTAGAAAAAGGAGAAAAGAAAAGTGCCTATGGAAATGATTGGGTAGATGAAAATAGCTATGTAGTTATCAGAAATACTGGTAGTTTAGATTTTCCTAAATATACTTATTATATCGCTTTAGAAGATGAAAAAGGCTATTGTCTTGAATTAACTGATGAAGCATCATTAGAACGTGGATTAGTAAAAAAAGGTGGTTGCATTATCGATACAGCAATATTGCCTGATAATATTCCTGTAACTCCAGAAGAAGCATTCACAATAGAAGATGGTGTAATTACTAGTTATGATATTTCATATGGCACAGAAGTTAATATCCCTTCTTCAGTCAACGGAATGACAGTAACTGCAATTGACGACTATACTTTTGAAAATTATTCAATCACAAAATTAGTATTGCCAGATACCATTACTAGAATTGGCGATTGTGCATTCATTAATAGTACAGAGCTTAAGAAAGTAATTATTCCTAACAGTGTAACGTTTATCGGAAATGGTGCCTTTGCCTATGCGCCTATTGAACAATTAAAACTTGGAACTTCCGTTCAAGTTATTGATGATTATGCCTTTGAATTAGCGAAAATTACTTCTCTAACTCTACCAGATAGTGTAACTTCTATAGGTGTATCCGCCTTTGAAAATGCAGAATTAAAAAACTTAAAAATTTCTAATAATTTAGTCACCGTTGAAGAAGGAGCTTTTAGTCATAGTGTACTAACAGAATTAACTCTTCCGGATACTTTACAAACAATTGGTGCTAAAGCATTCCAATATAGTACATTAAGCGAGCTAATCATTCCTGCAAGTGTTCAAAGTATTGGCGATCGGGCTTTTAGAAAAAGTGTCTTAGAGAGTTTAACTATTCAAGGTAAAGGCAACAGCAACTGTCTCACTACGGGTGAAGGAAAGTTTACAAGTTTAGGTAATGATGATGTATTTGGTTGGAAAGATGGAGAAAATATAATCTGTGAACCATAAGGAGAAATATTATGAAAAAAATGGGATTATGTATACTTAGTTTGATACTATCTTTCTCCTTTTCAGAATTTGTAGCTTCGGATATTTCTTATCAGGAATCTACAGATTTTTTTCTTAATCCTGAACGTGGCTTCTATAAAGCTGTTTCTACAGAATGTGGTTTGAGTGGCTGTGAAGAAGAGTTAGAGATTCCAGAACAGCAATCGATTATTCATTTGAGAATTAGTTTGGCGGATTTTACCAAAGCGAACAATGGCGTTAAAGACTACGATTTAACACCAGAAATGGTAACTAGTCTAGGGAATATATTAAAAAATTATCGCTTTCATAATAAGAATGTAATCTTACGGTTTGCTTATGATGATTTTGAAGGAATTGGTAATTTAGAACCAGAAAATATAGATCAAGTCTTAGCACATATTACACAACTACAACCAATTTTTGAAGAGTATGAAGATGTAATTATGACAATTGAAAGTAGTTTAATTGGAAAGTGGGGCGAACAACATGGTAGCGAAATTGTTAGTTTTGAAAATGTAGCTAAGATCATCGATACGTATTTAAATGTAGTACCTTCGTCTAGAACTATTCTAGTAAGAAGACCGAGTTATTATGCATATTGGAAAAATATAACCTATAACGAACTCTATTTAGATGTCTCTAAACCTGACGAAGATTCTTATCGAGTTGGAGTATTCAATGATGGGTATTTAGGATCGGAATCAGATACGGGAACTTTTATTGAACATCCTACCTTAGGCTGGAGAACTAATGAAATCACCTGGCTTTCTAATCAAGCTACACATACTTTCTATGGAGGAGAAGTAGTGAAAGACCGTTCAAAAACAGGAATCCGTTATAATACAGCTGAGCACATGATAAAAGAAATGTATGATACCCATACTACTTATTTAAATATTGATTGGAACGATGAAGTACTCGATAATTGGAAAAAAACAGCTTATACTGGTAAAGAAAAAGCGTATTTAGGGCAAAGTAGTTTTAATTATATAACGAATCATCTCGGGTATCGTTTTGTATTGCGTAGCTCAGAGATTACTTCTTCAATTAAAGATAGTAATAAATTAAGACTAAAGGGTAAGATAGAGAATGTTGGTGCAGGTAATGTCATTAACGAAAAGAAAGCAACGCTTATTTTAAAACAAGAAGATAAAGTAATCCGATTTCCAGTAGAATTTGATATTAGAAAAATATTATCTCAGCAAACATTTGAATACGATTTTACAATAGCAACTCCAAAAACTCTCTCAGAGGGAAAATATGATATATATCTACATATTTCTACTATCTCTGATGATGACTTATATAGTGAGCAAAATGCCATTCGTTTTGCTAATGAAAATATCTGGAACGAAGAACTTCATGCTAACTATTTAGGAACCATTCAAGTAGGAAATACGATGAATTTATCTTTGATAACTGCTATTTTGTTCTTTGGTATCAGCGCTTTATTTTGTATGGGAAGTATCATTTTCTACATAAAAAGAACAAAATAATAGACCTAATATTAAATAGAAAAGTAGGTTATAATGATATAGAAAGTAATAATACGGTTGATATAAAAGTATTTAATTATTTATTCCATTTAATTCAAGAAAATAAAGATAATTTAGTCTGCTTAAAGGAAGTTCATGACTTTAGTAATCTAACAGATGATCAAAAAATTCTTTCTCAATATAATTACATCATCCATAAATATCCATCCCAACAGGAAAAGAATCTATCAGTAAAAGACAGTCTTCAAGAGATGATAAAAAAGCATCCTGAATTATTAGAAAAATTATCGCTAGTGTTATTTAGTAAACCAACATTAACAAGCTTGTTAGAGTTTTATACTGATTATTTGATGTGGGAAAATGCTGAACCAATTTCAGTAAAACAAAAGAAACTGCATCTTATTTAAATTTTTTATATTTTTGTAAAGAAGTGATAAGCCAAGAGATTACCCTGTGGTTTATCCTTTTTTATTTAGAAGTTATTTCTGGAGAAAATCCCCTTAGAACAGCCAATATCTCCCTTGCTAAATATCTTTATCATGTTATAATAGATTATATGGATAATAGGAGTGGAGCGAAATGGAAAAAATAGAGAGTAAGAGAATCATCTTATACTCAGTATTGATTATGGGGATAGTTTTAGTCGTCGTCGGAGTTAGCTATGCTTATTTTACCGCAATGGCCAATTCAAATGAACAGATCGTAAACAGTGGAACTTTAGAAATTGCCTACCAGAACACAAAAAATATTTCAGCTTCAAGCTTAATGCCAACAACGGAAGAACATGCCAACATTCATCAGTTTACTGTAACTAATACCGGTACTCTAGATACAACTTATAATATTAGTATGATTAACATTGAATTATTAAAAAACAGTGTTTCAACGACGAGTTCTAATCTAATGTGGGCCCTCTACGAAGCAGACAGTAGTTATGTAGAAGGAAGCCTAGTGAGAAAGGGTAGCTTTTCTTCTGAAAGTGGTTATCAACAAGGAGATTCAGAATACGTCATTGTAACCGACCCACCTTTAGCTGTCGATGAAAGTCAAAGCTATATTTTAAAAGTTTGGTTACAGGAAGCTGGAACAAATCAAAATGAAGATCAAAATATGTCATTAAACTTTAACATTGAGGTAGATACTGTAGATAGAAATGCGACAACTGGTATTAAATCTATAATGAGAAGACGAGATGGTTCTAGTTCTACTGAAAATTTCTATGCTTATAGCGATAGTATTGACAAGATAATTATTCAAAATCAGTTAAATCCAATTTCAGAAGCTACTGATAATTGGGATATATCAGCTTCTAATGATGGTAGTGTAATGGCATATTTAACAGAAAATCCAAGTGGTGATACCTACACATTATATATTCAAGGAAATGATAGAATTTACCTTCCTGAAAAAGCACAAAGTTTATTTAGAAACTTTCCAATTTTAACAACCATAGAAGGCTTAAATTATGTTGATACAAGCATGTCTAATACTTTCTATGCACTCTTTAGAGATTGTTCGTTATTAACCAATTTAGATCTAAGTAGTTTTGATACTTCCCACGTAACTAGTATGGAAAGTATGTTCGCTGACTGTGCTTCTATGACTAGCATCGATCTAAAAAACTTTAATACAAATAGCTTAGAAAACATGATTGCTATGTTTTCAGGATGTACTAATTTACAAAGTGTTGACCTATCTAAATTTAATACTTCGAATGTAACAGAAATGACTTATTTGTTTGATCAATGTGAAACAATAACCTCTATCGATATTTCAAACTTTGATGTGTCTAAAGTAATTAATATGAGACAAATGTTTTCTGATTGTAAAAATTTAGTGGATTTAAAATTAGGTAACTTTGTTACTTCTAGTGTAACAGATATGTCGAGTATGTTTTATCATTGTGAAAAAATAACTAGCCTTGATTTAAGTAGTTTTGATACTAGTAGTGCAACAACTATGCACCAAATGTTTACTGGATGCTATCTTCTTCAGGAATTAATAATGGACTTTGATACTTCAAAAGTAACCAATACAGAAAAAATGTTTAGTGATTGTTATGTTCTTGAAGTTGTTGATCTTAGTCATGCTGATTTTTCAAATGTAGATAGTCATTCTGGCATGTTCCACGATATTTTTCCAACAACACAGATAATTGTAAAAGATGCCGCAGCAAAAGAATTTGTAGAAAACGCTATCGAAGAAATAGGCTCAATTACTATTACTGTTGCCGAATAGTTGATGCTGAAAATAGGAACTTATTTATACAAAAAAAATAAACGAGAAAATGACAAATATAAATTACTAGTATTAATTAAAAATTTATAAATATAGGGGGAGTAATAATATGGTTGATACAAAAATATTTAATTATTTATTCCATTTAATTCAAGAAAATCAAGATGATTTAGCTTGCTTAAAAGAAGTTCATGACCTTAGTAATCTAACAGATGATCAAAAAATTCTTTCTCAATATAATTACATCATCCATAAATATCCATCCCAACAGGAAAAGAATCTATCAGTAAAAGACAGTCTTCAAGAGATGATAAAAAAGCATCCTGAATTATTAGAAAAATTATCGCTAGTGTTATTTAGTAAACCAACATTAACAAGCTTGTTAGAGTTTTATACTGATTATTTGATGTGGGAAAATGCTGAACCAACTTCAGTAAAACAAAAGAAACTGCATCTTATTTAATTTTTCATATTTTTGTAAGGAAGTGATAAGCCAAGAGATTACCCTGTGGTTTATCCTTTTTTTTAGAAGTTCTTTCTGGAAATGGAAAATTCTTTCTATTTATGAGGAATTTTGCTATACTAGAAGAGTAAAGGGAGTGGTATGTTTATGGCAAAAGAACAATTGGATGATGTAAATTTTGAGATACTATGGGAAGGTAAACCGGCTGGTTTATGGGAGCGATTTTTAGATTTAATTCATATGAATTTTACTAGCTATCAAATTACTAAAGATGAATTGATCATTACAACTGGCTTTTTTAGAAGACATTCTAATACGTTTGAACTATATACGTTAAAAGATCCAGATTTGACAGAGACACTAATCCAAAGATGGTTAAAAGTAGGAACCGTTAGTGTAACCGTTGATGCGCATGGGAAAACAGAAATAATTGGTACTAAAATTTATCTAAAGAATTTAAAAGAAGCAGCTAAGGTAAGAAAATTATTACGTGATGCGATCGAAACAGATGTCATGGAAAGAAAGATTACTTACTTTGACAAAGTATAGGATTTACGATGAAGAAAAGATATATTTATTGTACTCTGATATTTTTATTTACGGCTTTACTGGTTGGATGTTCATCTAAACAAGAGAAAAATATGAGTGATTTAGAAAATAATCAAACAATTGAAGTGACGTTAAAGATCAATATGCCTCTAAATTTTGAAGACTTAGAAGAAATCTATGAATATCCTATGACCAAATATATGCAAGAGAAGGAAATTGGTGAGATAACAGGAGATGGAACTCCTGTAGGAGAGTTTGGTCCTTATGCGACAGATATCGAATTTACCATTAAAAAAGAAAAATTATCGGCGTTTAAAACAATGTTAGAAACTTATACTTTTCCTCAAGGATCTTATCTAATCATTGATCAAGAAAAAGATGAAGAGTTGGGAGATTTTGGAAGTTTAGTAGGAATTAGAATTATCTTTAATGAAATAGAAATGAATCAGATGGAAGAAATTTATTCTAAATTAACCGAAGAATTAGATGGGCTTTATTGGTATAATACTATATATCAGTTAGATACAATGTGGGTAGTATATTATTATGGAGAAAACATAGAAAACATTAAACAGATAGTAGGAAAGTGGCAAGATAGTAGCCATATATCGGTTAGTGATATGCCAACAGTTTTATTAGAGGAATAAGACAAGGAGGAAGTAAAATGAAAAAAATATTATTTGCAACAACTAATCCGGCCAAAGTGAACCGTTTTTCTAAGAAATTACTAGAGCAGGGAATTGAATTGATTTCTTTATTGGATATTGATCAAAAAATTGATATAGAAGAAAATGGAACAACCGCAATAGAAAATGCTTTGATTAAAGCAAAAAGTTGTTATCAAGCAGCAGGAATACCAACAATGGCAACAGATGATACCTTATTTTTAGAAGGTGTTCCTACCGATAAACAACCGGGTGTTTATGTAAGAAGAATAAATGGAAAACGATTGAGTGATGAAGAAGAAATCGAGTACTATTCTAATTTAGTTAGGGAGTATGGAAAAGAAGGTAAACTACTCGCAAAATATGTATATGGATTAGCCTTAGTAACCAAAGATAAAGAACAAACATATACTTGGAATAGTGAAGATTTTTATATCATCGATAAACCTTCAGAGAAACTTCAACCTGGATATCCATTAAATTCTATTTCTGTAGATATCAAGTCCGGAAAATATTTTACAGATATTGCCCCTGAAGAAAAAGATAGTAGTCATGATGATCGTGGTGCAATCGATTTTATTGTAAAAAACAGTGAAGAAGTTATCGGAAATTAGCTTTGGATAAATTTTTTAAGTGAACAGGAATTTAAATGATAGATGATGAAGAGCTAATCATAAGTATAAGTTTTTTGCTCATTTGAGGAAGGAAAAAGTGAAAAATAAATAGAAAGTAGTAGTAAGTAGTATGAAAGAGAAGTATAAACAATATATCAATCAAGATCATTCATTTGATAAAGCAACCATGTTAGGTATATTTTGTCTAATTATCGTCATTGCGGGAATATTTGGTTTTGTCTATGAATTTATCTTTTATTATTTCAATAGTGGAATGACCAAATTTTATTGGCGAGGAGGTAATTTCTTACCGTGGATTAATATCTACGCAATTGGTGCTATTCTAATTTTTTTCCTTACTTATCGGAAGCGTAAAAATCCACTCTTTGTCTTCTTAGTTAGTATGATTTCAACTGGTATATTAGAATATATTGCCGGTTGGGGTATGTTTCACTTTGGAAATGGTTTTCGTTGTTGGGACTATAATAATGAGATTTTAAACTTTGGTAATATCAATGGCTTTGTCTGTTTACGGAGTGTTTTAATCTTTGGAATATCCAGTTTATTGCTAATCTATGTTATTGTTCCCTTTTGCTTTTATTTAGCAAAGAAAATGAATCGTAAGAAGTTTCTAATTCTAAGCTATAGTCTATGTGCAATTTTTCTATTTGATGAATTTTATAATCTAATATTCGCAAGACTTTTATCTTTACCTAGGGCATCCGATATTTATAAATCTTTAGGCTTTTCTTATATGAATTTTTAACAAAGGAGAATAAATATGAATCAACAAAACACGAAGTTAGTAAACAATTATTTAGCCCAAGATGATCAACCGAGAGATTTAGTGGTTTTTGCGAAAAGTTTAGGAATAGAAGTATGTAACTATATGGAACCACGCCCATGTTCATGTTTAGGTGCAAGTTTTATTGGAGAAAGCAAGCGAATTTTCTTGTATTCCGCTATTCCTATCGAAGATAAGAAATTTATCTTAGCTTATCAGCTTGCAGAATATTTAATGGATGGTGACGAAGAACCAGAATTCTATTCGGTTTTTAAAATAGACAGTATAAACCAAGCAACTTATCATTTGGCTCAACAACTATATGATAGAAGTAAACAGAAAGAAAAAAAGAAAATAAAGGAACTATAGAAGATGAACGAAAATAAATTAAAACATAGTATCGCTGTAGCTAGGAAAATGGTCGAGATTGCGAAAGAATATAATCTCTCTGATGAAGAACTTTCTAATTGTTTTTTGATTGGTTATTTGCATGATGTTGGCTATGAACTAGCACCAGATGGAAGAAATCACAATAAAGTAGGCGGGGAATGGTTAAAGAAAAATGGATTTAAATTCTGGAAGGAAGTTTACTATCATGGAGAAGTAAATCCGAATTACCAATCTATCTATTTGGATATTTTAAATATGGCAGATATGCAAATAGATGGAGTAGGAAACGATGTTGGTTACGAAGGACGATTAGAAGATATCAAAACAAGGTATCAAGAATATCCTCAAATATACCAAAATTGTTGTAAAATTGTTTCTGATTTAAAACAAAAAGACAACTTAAGGACAAAAAGGGGTGTCTAGATGGAAAAGATAACTCCTTTAATTTTTGATATCAAGCAGTTAGAAGTAGCGGCTAAAACAGATGGATTAGCTTGTTATTTATTAGGCAGAAGCTATGATAGCGGAGAAAATGGTGTTGAGCAAGATTTAGATAAGGCCGTCTATTGGTATCAAGCAGGAGCTCGCCTAGAAGATCCTAGAGCGATTTATGGGCTAGGAGCTTGTTACTACTTTGGGGACGGTGTATCAGAAGATAAAGAAAAAGCCTACTCACTGTTTGTTACTGCTTACCAACCGCTAATAGAATTGATCGAAAAAGAAAAAAATACTCCTGAAAGACAAGCGTTTTCCGAATTTTGTTTAGGCGCTTATTACTATTTTGGTTTTGGAGATGTCGAAGCGGATATAGAAAAAGCCTATCAGCTTATCTATAATGCCGCCATGAAAGGTCATATGGCCGCAATCTATGATTTAGGCGCTAATTTTTACTATATTGGAAATGGAACTAAACAAGATTTAGAAAAATCACAATACTTTTTAGAACTAGCTGCTTCTTATCAATTGTCGCGTGCGAAAAGGAAATTATTAGAATATCAAAAAACATATCTTAAGAGAGGAGCAAAATAATGGAAAAAATAGGGGTACTGTTTGATTTAGATGGAACGTTATGGGAAGTAATCGATTCTACTTTCTATAGTGCGAACGAAATTACTAAAAAATATCACTTGTCAGAAATTTCTAAAGAAACAATTTTAAAAGTATTTGGTTTGAATAAAAGAGAAGCCGCAAAATTGTACTTTCCCGATCTTCCTTTTGTAGAGTCTTCAAAGTTACTAGACGAAATGTCGCACATGAATATAGAATATTTAACAAAACAGGGAGGACATCTCTATCCAGATCTAGAAAGTACTTTACAAAAATGTAAAGAATATTCTTTATTCATTGTCAGCAATACGGCAGAAGTAAAATATATTGAAGCATTTTTAAGCTCATCCAAACTAAATAGCTATTTTAAGGATTATATTGCAGCAAGTAGTTTAAACATTTCTAAGGAAGAGGCTATTTTGAAAATAATAGAAAAATATCATCTTGAAAAAGCTGTATATATAGGTGATACCAAAAAAGATTTAGAAGCAGCTACTCAAGCAGGAATTCCTTTTATTCAAGCAAAATACGGTTTCGGAGAGGATTTGAAAACCAAATATTCTATCAGTAGTTTTAATGCTTTACCGATTGTTTTAGAACAGGTTTTTAATAAGACTAAAGATGAAAACTAAAAGAGAAAATGGTGATAAAATGATCGATCGATTAGAAACGAAAAATTTAATTCTAAGAAAAGCCAAAGTAGAAGATCTGGATTTAATTTGGAAGAATATATGGTACGATAGACATATCGCAGAAAATATGTTATGGGAAGTAACCACCAGTCTAGAAGAAGCGAAAAAAAGAATGGAGAGAACAATAAAATATCAGAGTGAACATTATGCCTATTTTGTATGCTTAAAAACGAATGATGAAGCAATTGGCTTCTGTGGAGTGAATGAACAAGAAAAAGGGATATATGAAGAAAGCGGAATCTGTATTGCCACAAAGTATCAAGGTAGGGGATACGGAAAAGAAGTTGTATCTGCATTAAAAGATTTAGTGTTCTCCAAATTAAAAGGAGAAAGATTTATCTATGGTTGTTTTCAATCAAATGAAAAATCGAAAAAAGTTTGTTTATCCCAAGGATTCAAATATTTAAAAAGTGAGTCTCACGTAAGAGAATATGATAAAATGAAATACATTTCAGATTATTATTATCTGGATAAAGAAATGTATGACAAAGAAACTAATCAAAATAGTAGATAATAGAAGGTGAACAAATATGATAATTAATTACTCAGATCAAGAAATTATCGAAGGGAAGAAATCTATTTTTTTAGCAGGACCGACACCAAGAGGAGAAAACGTTATCTCGTGGCGAACAGAAGCTTGTCAACTATTAGAAAATTTAGGCTTTGATGGTGTTGTATACGTGCCAGAATATTCTAATTGGAAACCTAAGACAGACTATGTTGATCAAGCAATGTGGGAACGAGAAGCACTAACGAAGGCAACTGTAATTTTATTTTGGGTACCAAGAAAATTACCAGATATGGCAGCTTTTACCACAAACGTAGAATTTGGATATTGGTTGCATAGTGGCAAAGTGATTTATGGAAGACCAGATGATGCTTCAAAAATAAAATATTTGGATTGGTTATATCAAACAGATTATCATCAGGAACCTTATACTGATTTAGAATCTCTTCTAAAAGCATCCACCCAATTAACAAATATTCTGGATGATGAAAAGAACCAAGAAATATTACCTTTAGAAGAGCGAGTGATAGTGAAAAAAATAAGTAAAGACAGGTAACATATAAAAAGTAAAGAATAGGCATGTCCTATTAGAACGCAGTGAGTAATTTTATAATTGATCTTACATAATTAACTATACTAAAATAATTTTATCAAGATAGAAAGGAACGAAAAAATATGTTTAGTCCAAAAATAGAAACCGAGCGATTATTTTTAAGAAGATATAAAGAAACGGATATAGATGTGCAATATGAAATAATCACGGATGAAAGATTATCGAAATATTTTAAATTCCCAAACTTAACGAAAGAAGAGGAACTAGAATGTATAAAAAATTGGATTGCCAATGCTAATATAGATAAACACGAGAAATGGGTTATTGAATTAAAAGAAAACAAAAAAGCAATTGGAAATATTTCAGTAAATGAAATTAACAAGAAAAATAATTATTGTAATGTTGGTTATGTGATTATATATGATTATTGGGGAAAAGGATACGCTGCAGAACCTTTAAAAGCTGTATCTGATTATTTACTTAATGATAGAAGGTATTTATTTAGTAGAATGTTCTTGTAATGAATTGAATAAACAATCATCTAGGGTAATGGAAAAAGCGGGATTTAAAAAAGATGGTTATATTGCTAATAGAAGATTGAATAAAGATGGAACGTATTCTGGAGTTGAATATTATAGTAAAAAAAATAAAGAATAAGAAAAAAGTAAATATAAACTAACGAAATATAAAGATAACAAAGTTATGCAACAGCTTGTTGCATAAGTTCCGTGGGGGCATAATGTAGTCTTAATGGATAAAGTAAAAGATAAAAAAATCAGAAAGGTTTATTTACAAGGAATAATAAAAATGGTTGGGAAAAACAAAGAAGAAAAAAATTAAATATAGAATGAATTAATATTCATATAGATATGAAAAGTAGTGATAAAAATGAATAATGAGAACCCAATCTACTGATTGACTACGATTTATTACAACTTCTTCGCAAACTCTTATAAATAAAGAAATTAATTGATTTTTCGTTTAAAAAAGGGAAAAAATCATTAAAATTTGATAAAAATATAGTGATTTTAATGATATTTATGATGAGAATTGGAAAGGCGATTACAACGTTGTAACCTCCTCTTGTAAAAACGAAAGGATGTGATAATATTGAAAAAGGAAAATGAAATGACATTAAATAATGATAATGAGTTAATAGGTGTTGAAAATATTTATCAGGATATACGAAGTAAGATAATAAATGCTAGAGAAAAAATGTTTAAACATATTGATACTACCATGACAGAAGTGTATTGGTATGTTGGTAAAATAACTTACGAGCTATCTGAGAATAGCACAAAGGCAAGTTATGGAAAAAAGATAATTGATGCTTTATCTTCTAAATTAACCAAAGAATTTGGAAGTGGTTTTTCTTCAGTAAGTATTAGAAGAATGCGAAGATTTTATGAAATGTATCCAATATGGTCGGCAGTGCCGACCGAATTATCTTGGTCGCATTTTCAAGAACTGATTAGAATAGATCGCAAAGAGGAAAGAAAATTTTATGAACAAGAAGCGATTAAATCGAATTGGGGATACAGGGAGCTAAACAGACAAATCAATACAAAATTGTATGATAGATATTTAATATCCCCTGATAAAGAACTAATTATTGAAAATTCCAAAAAGGGGTTAATTGAAAAACAACCAGAAGAACTTTTGAAAAATCCCTATATATTTGAATTTGCGGGATTAAAAGAAAATAGAAACTATTTAGAAACAGATTTAGAAACAGCGCTATTATCACATTTAACGGAATTTTTGTTAGAATTAGGCAGAGGATTTTCGTTTGTAGCTAACCAACAACGTATAAAAATAGGAACAGAATATTATTATCCTGATTTAATATTCTATAATAGATTAGCAAAGTGCTTTGTAATAATAGATTTAAAAATTGGTAAACTTACTCATCAGGATATTGGTCAAATGCAAATGTATGTAAATTATTATAAGAAGACGCAAATGATTGAAGGAGAAAATGACCCTATTGGCATACTACTATGTGCCGATAAGGATGATGCAGTTGTAGAGATGACATTAGGAGATAGTGTAAAAAATGTGTATGCCTCAAAATATTTAACATATTTGCCTACTAAAGAAGAACTGATTAAGATAATTCGTGATGAAAAAGAATTATATGAATTAGCAAATGAAACGGGTGATAAAAATGAATGAAAATAAAACAAATATTAACTCATATCCCGGCCATATGGCGAAAGCAAGACGGGAAATCAAAGAAAAAATAGATCTTATCGATATTGTATACGAGGTAGTAGATGCTAGAATGCCAATTAGTTCTAAAGTAAAAGATATTGATACTTTATTAAAGGACAAGCCTAGAATATTAGTCGTTACTAAATACGATCTTTGTGATAAGGAAGAAACTGACAAGATTCTAAAAAATTATGAGAAACAAGGTTACAGTGTAATTCCAGTTATGTTAAATCAATCAGGAACAACCGATAAAATTATCAAAGAAAGTAATAGGTTATTAGAACCAGTCCAACAAATGCGAATAAAAAAAGGATTGAAACCACGAAATATTAGAGCCTTAGTCATTGGAACGCCTAACGTAGGAAAGAGTACGTTAATTAATAGTCTTGTAAAGAAAAAAGTAGTTAGTACAGGAAATCGTCCAGGTGTGACCAGAAATTTAAGTTGGATAAGAATTGGACAAGGAATAGAACTTTTAGATTCACCAGGTATTTTGTGGCCAAAGTTAGATGATCAATATCAAGCCAAAATTTTAGCTTGTCTCTCTTCGATCAAAGAAGAATTAGTTGATCCTGAGATGCTCGCTATGTTTGTCATCGACCTATTAAAAAGATTATATCCAGAACGTCTAAAAGAACGCTATAAATTGGTTAATTTAGATAGTGCAGAAAATATCTTGGAAGAGATTGCCAAACGTAGAGGTGCATTAAAAAAAGGTGGTATAATTGATTATGATAAAACTTACCAAATTATTTTACGGGATATGAAGGAAAATAATTTTGGTCCAATTACCATAGATAGATTAAAAGAAGAATAAGCAGGGCAAGGAGAGAATAAATATGGGCGAAGAAGTTGTTTATATTTCTAAATTAGATCGTGGAAATGGTTTTTTACTTAGACACGAAAAAAATAAACAAGTACTAGAAGAAACAGTAATTCATAATGAAGAATTATTGAGTAAGATGTTAAAGGGAAGCGAAAAAGAAGTAGAACATGTCTATTTAAAGAAAGATTGTTTGACGTTCTGTTTACCGCCAGAGAAACATTTAAATAGAAAAATTTGTTTTGATCAATATTCCGAATTGAGAAAGTTACCTATGTTTTCTAAGGTGTTCAAACGAGCTTATCTTCGGGCGACTGAACCGGTAGAAGTTAATGCCTACTATGATGCGCCCGAACATCTAATTACTAAAGGAAGAAGTAAAGTAGCTATTGGGGCAGCACTTGGACTATGCGCTACTTTAACCATAACCGCTTTATCCTTATCCTCATTAGAAAATGAAGAATCTCTGGGAAAGGACATTCCGACTAAAACAGTAACAGCTAAAGAAGAAACTGTAGATTTTGAGCCTATGATATCAACGGATGCGATCATGGAAGAAATAAACAGTAATCAAACTACTGAAGAACTAGTATATAATCAACCTAACATGGATTTAGATACGCAAAGAATAATTAAACAAGTAGCAGAAGAGTATCAAGTACCTTATCGTTATTTGATGACAATTGCCGATGTAGAATCGGATGGCAAATTCGATAATCATGGCGTAATCAGCAGTAGTGACGATTACGGAGTCATGCAGATTAATAAAGCCAATATTCCTACACTATGTGAGCGATTAAATACAACTCCAGATAGTATTCTCTATGATGATGAAACCAATATCCGAGCTAGTGCCACTATCTTAAAAGATATTATTAACTTATGTGAACAAAAATATGGTACTGTTAACGATGAGGAAGTATATGGTTGTTATAATGGTTGGATCAATTGGCGGGAAAAAGAAATTTCTAGAAATTATGTAGAAAAAGCACTAAATTTACAGAATACGATCTATAACGATGCGAATATGGTAAACACGGAAGAATTAGAAATGAAGGTTAGTAAATAATGGAGCAAGTAGATTTATATCAGTATGAAAAAGAATTACAAAAAGAAGGAATAAACTTAATCGCAGGAGTAGATGAAGTAGGACGTGGGCCTTTAGTTGGACCGGTCGTTGTAGCCTGTGTCATTTTACCCCAAGATTTTGTTTTAGAAGGACTTACTGACTCTAAAAAGTTATCAGAGAAAAAAAGAGAAAAATTCTATGACTATATCATGGAACATGCATTAAGTGTTTCGATTAGTGAAAAAAGTGAAAAAGTAATCGATGAAGTCAATATTTACGAGGCAACTAAACTCGCCATGTACGAAGCAATCGAGAAAAGTCCAATTCAACCAGAACATGTACTAATTGATGCGATGAAGTTGGAGGATTTAGCCATTCCTCACACGTCAATTATTAAAGGAGATGCCAAAAGCATTTCGATTGCAGCCGCAAGTGTTATTGCCAAAGTAACTAGAGATAGAATGATGAGAGAATTAGATAAAAAGTATCCTGAATATGGTTTTGCTGCTCATAAGGGGTATGGAACTAAAAAACATTTAGAAGCATTAGAAAAATACGGGATTTTAGATTGTCACCGTAAAACATTCGCTCCAGTCAAGAAATATATAAATAACGTTTGACAACCCAAATAGAATATGATAAATCTAGTATTAGGGGGATGAAATATGTACGATATAGATAATACAACAGAAAATTTAAGAAAATTACAAGCAGGAAATTTAGTAGGTAAAATTTTATTAAAATTTCATTTATGTAGACAAATAGGAGGATACCCTGTTTTTCAAGCTATTGATGGTAATAAAGATTTAGAACAATTAGCTAGTTTTATTGCTTCTAACGATATTGATTTAACACAATCTTTAGGAGACTTTTATTCATCGTTAGAAAAGGCACAAGAGAGTCTGCAAAGTTTAACTATTTCCAAGTTTAAATTAACTGAAGATGAAATAAAGACTTATCAGCACTTAAAACAAGTAATTGATATTGAAAGTGAAAAACCATATTTAGATAATACCACTGTAGCGGATTGGCTAAAAATGAACTTAGGAAATGGTAGTTTTGCAGATACAGAGGTAAAACAAACTATAGAATCATTAGATAAAGTAAAAAGAAAGAAGATGGATGTATAAATTAATTTTCTTTCTTTTTTGGTGTCTATTTTCATAAAATGGATTGGAGAGTGATCAAATGTATCAGCCAATATCATTGAAATATGAATTTCTGGATCTAGAACCAATTATATCTGAACAGACGATGCGTAAGCATTATCAAGATCATTATTTACGTTATTTAAAAAAATTAAACGCCGTACTCCAGAAAAATAATTTTTCTTATATACTAGGAATTTGCTTTGTAAAAGGTTAAAACATATAAGTGTGGAAAGGTATAAAAAAAGAAAAAATATAAAATTTTGTAATTTACTTGACTAGCATACATTTGTTTGCTATAGTCTTGTTAACCATGAACATCAAAGGGGGAATGACATCATGAATATGTATAAAAGTTATCAGTTTCGACTTTATCCAAACAACCAACAAATTGTTCAAATTCAAAAAACATTTGGTTGTACAAGATTAGTTTATAACTATTATCTTGAAAAAAGGAAAAAAGATAATTTGACTTGTTTTGATGTAATTAAAGATTTGCCTAATTTATATTCAGAATATCCATTCTTAAAAGAAGTAGATTCTTGTAGTTTAAGATGTAGTTTATTTGATTTAGATGATGCCTTTAAACGTTATTTTAAACATCAAAACAATTATCCTAAGTTTAAAGGAAAGTATAGTTCAAAAAGATGTTATCGAACGAATTATATTACGAGTACTTATAAAGGAAAAAGGTATGAAAATATTAGAGTAGATTTAAAAAGAGAAGTGATTATTCTTCCTAAATTAAAAGAAGTAAAAATTAGAGGATATAGAAATTTAGAATCTTTACCTGGAAGAATAATCAATACGACAATCAGTGAATGTTCAAGTGGTAAATATTATGTTAATGTATTAGTAGAGGTTAGTCATATTGTTCCAAAAATTATTCCAAAAAGAATAGTAGGAATTGATTTAGGAATAAAAGATGTGGTGATTACAAGTGATGGAGAAAAGATAAAGAACGAAAGAATTATCGAAAAATATGAGAAAAGGATTAAAAGAAAACAACGAGAATTAGCCAGACGCGAAAAAGGAAGTAGTAATTACTATAAAACGAAGAAAAGAATAGCCATTCTATTTCAAAAGTTAAAGAATGCGAGAAAATATTTTATTCATCAAATAACAAAAAAACTAGTATTAGAAAATGATATCATTGTAAGTGAAACATTAAAGGTAAAAGAAATGCTTGAAGAAAAGAGGTTTTCCAAATTTCTAAGTGATGCTAGTTTATCTAAGATATGTAGTATACTGAAACAAAAAGCTAGCTACTATGGAAAAAGATATATCCAAATAGATAGTTATTATTCAAGTAGTCAAAAATGTAGTAGATGTGGATATAAAAATGAAAAGGTAAAAAATTTATCAGTTAGAAACTGGGTATGTCCAGAATGTGGAAGTTATCATGATAGAGATATCAATGCTAGTCAAAACATATTATTTGCGGGAATAAAGAAATATATGAAAGAATTAATCTAATAAAAAAACAAGCATAAAAAGGTAAGAACAAAACTACGGTAGCGACTATCGAATGTTAAGTCTGTGGAGAATAGAGGTTACTCTATCGATGAAGCAGAAAGCCCAGGAGGTAACGACTGGGACATGAAAATTTATTTTCATTTTGTTCTCATTATCCGATAACGAGTATTTTTCGAAATATTGATGCATTTCTCTTACAAGATAGGGACGAGATATTATATAATGCTGGAGGAGCGGTCAATCACGAAATATACTTTAATTCTCTAACCACTAATCAGAAAGAAATTCCTGAACCCTTACGGAATGCATTAATTCAAAAGTATGGTAATATTGATCGATTTAAAGCACAAATATTAGATTATGCCGATAGTTTGGTAGGCTCGGGTTATGTATTTCTGGCAGTAAATACACAAGGAGAATTATTACTTATGAATTTGCCAAATCAAGATTCCCCGTACTCTTTCTTTTATACACCCATTTTAGCTATCGATGTATGGGAACATGCTTACTATGTTGATTATGGAAATAATCGTAGAACATATATGCAGGGATTGTTAGAAAAGATTGCCTATGAACAAGTAAATAAAAATTATCTACAAGCAATTGATAAACCAATAATCACAAACAATGAATAATAGAGTCTAAATAACCCGTTAATCTTTACGATATTTCTATCTATTTCAATTGGTTATCGTTTATAAATAAAATGAACATATATATAAAATGACTATTCTTAGAAAGATAAGAATAGTTTTTCCTGATAAAAGCCTTTCACCCACATACGCGAATATAAATTGACTCTCATTCAAAAAAGCTTTATACTGAATATAAAGTAGGAGAGTGTAAAATGAAACAGACAAATAATAAAAAAATAGGGTTAATGCTCTTTCTATTAGGAATTATTTTCGTAACACTAGGTGCAAGTTACGCCTATTTCACCGCAACTGGTCAATCAGAACAACAAGTAGTAGAAAGTGGTACACTAAGTATTCTCTATGAGACGGGGCAAGACATTCAAGGAGAAAGTATTTTGCCAAGTGAGGAAGAAAATGCCAAGATTCATCAATTTACCATTAACAATAACGGAACATTAGATGCCCATTATACAATTAGTTTTGTGGATATTTCGTTAACCAAAAATAATATGGATATTTTTTCTTCTAATCTAAAATGGGCACTTTATACTACCGATAGTAATTATACGGAAACTTCACTCGTAAAAACAGGAAGCTTTTCTTCAGAATATGGCTACTTAAGTGGAGATGACACCTTTGTGTTAAAGAATAATCTAGTTTTAGAAGCAGGAAATAAAGCGCATTATCTATTAAAAATCTGGTTACAAGAAACTGGATATCCTCAAAATGAAGATCAGGATATCAATCTTTCGATGAAAGTTCAAGTAGAAACTTTAGAGAAACAAGAACCTACCTCTAAGTTATCGATGTTAAGAGAAAGAAACAGCGATACTTCGACAGAACTCTTTTATGCTTATCGAGATTCTATAACGAAAATCATCTTTCAAAACCGTTTAAATCCACCAACAGAAAAAGTAGAGGAGTGGGATGTATCGACCAACAATGATGGTAATTGTATGGCCTATTTAGTATCAACAACAGAAACAGACACACCAACCTATACTTTATATATTCAAGGCAATGATGAAATTTATTTAGAAAGTGGTTTATACCTATTTTATCAATTTTCTAACTTACAATCCGTAGAGGGACTCGAGTATGTAAATACATCTAAAGCTAATACCTTAAAATCTATGTTTAATGAATGTAGTCATTTAGTTTCTTTAGATCTCACTCACTTTGATACAACCAATGTCTTAGACCTCAGCTACATGTTTAGAAATTGTACGAACTTAACTGAAGTTGATCTTTCTAGTTTTATCACCACTAAAGTAACCACGATGGCTGTTATGTTCAAAGACTGTACTAATTTAAAAAGCTTAGATGTTTCTAAATTCGATACTTCTAATGTCACCAATATGACGTATATGTTTATGGGGTGTAGTTCCCTTGATACCTTAGATGTTAGTCATTTTAATACCTCGAAAGTAACCGATATGAGAAGTTTATTCTACGGCTGTAGTAATTTGACTAGTCTTGATGTCGGTCATTTCGATACTTCTAAAGTAACCGATTTAGGCTATCTATTTTACGGATGTAGTAAACTAACCTCAATAGACGTTTCTCATTTTAATACCACTAGCGCAAAGATTATGTTCTCTATGTTTTCAGGTTGTAGTAGCCTAACTTCGATCGATGTCAGTAGCTTTACTACCGACCAAGTAACAGGATTAGAGTATATGTTCGCTAACTGTAGTAGTCTAACAGAATTGAATTTAGAAAACTTTAATACTGAAAAAGTAACCAATATGAATTCAATGTTCTATAATTGTCGGAAATTAACTTCCCTACAAATGAGTAATTTTGATACTTCCAATGTAACCGATATGGGATCTATGTTCTATAATTGTATTGGCTTAACCAACTTGGATTTAAGCTTCCTAGACACAAGTAATGTAAAAACCATGAAATTTATGTTTTACAACTGTAATCAATTAACGAATTTAGTCCTTAATAGCTTTGTGACTACAAATGTAGAGAACATGAATGGAATGTTTACCAGCTGTAATCGTTTAGAAACACTAGATTTAAGTACTTTTGATACTTCAAAGGTAACCGATATGGGAAGTATTTTCTTAAATTGTAAAAGCTTACAAAACCTCAACATCAAGAACTTTGTTTTCGATCAAGTAACCGTAAATACAAACATGTTTACCAATGTACCGACGACAATTCAAATTATGGTTAAAGATAGTTCAGCTCAAGCCTTTGTCCAAGAAAAGTTGGGAGCAGGTAAGGGAAACGTCATTATTTCAAGTTAGATAAGAACTTAAAAAATTCTTATCTTTTTTTCTTGACATATGACAACTTGTCAGCATATAATGTATAGGTATGACAGATTGTCATAAGGAGGTGGATGATGCCATCTAAGACATTTTTGAATTTACCCAAAGATAAACAGAAGACGTTGATAGAAGCAGCGGAACGAGAATTCTCTCGTGTTGATTTTTCTTCCTCTTCGATTAATCAAATTATTCAAGATGCAGGTATTTCTAGAGGTAGTTTCTATATGTACTTCGAAGATAAGGAAGATTTATACTTCTATGTTTTAGAAAAGCATGTCTATACATTATACTGTCGGTTTCTAAAATATTTAGATGAAAATGCAGGGGACTTTATCCAAGCGTGGCACCAATTACACACCTACATTTTAACTTCCTGCTTACAGAAAGAAAACTCACTATTTAAGAATATGTTTTTAAATATGCGATATACTACCGATAGAAAGATGTCATTAAAGCCTCCTAAAGAAGTCATTAGGAAAAAACATCAAGAACTGATGTCTCATATTGACAAAAACAAATACCGTTATTCTTCTGACGAAGAATTGTTAGAAGCTTTTTCGTTAGTGATGTTAGTCAGTATGAGTTCTATTGCTTATACCTTGATGAATCCTAAAGAACAAGAAAAAGAAGCCAAAATATATGATCAAAAACTAGATATCATTCGATATGGTGTCATGAGAAAGGAGAAATAATGTGTTAAAAGTATTTAGTTATTTGAAAAAATCAGCCTTGTCTATTTTACTGATTATTGCCCTTTTAATCGTGCAGGCTATCTGTGATTTAAGTCTACCAGATTATACTTCTCGAATCATTAATGTCGGCGTGCAACAAGGGGGAATTGAAAGTGCAGTACCTGAAGTAATGAGACAAGGAAAATTCGATGATGTTTTACTTTTCGTCGATGGAGAAACCAAAGACGAGATTCTAGAACAATACCGATTAGTAGATAAAGATACTTTAGATGAGGAAGAATACGAAAAATTAGTCAAAAAGTATCCAGCTTTAGAAGAAGAAGCATTATATCTACTAGAAGATACTAGTTCTAGTGAAAAAGAAGAATTAGAAGATAACTTGACAGAGCCCTTACTCATTCACTACATGCTAACTGCTAATAGTGAAGAAGGAAAGAAAATCGAAGCCCAAATTAAAGAAAATCTACCTAGCGAAATGCAGGAAATGCCTTTGATAGAAATCCTAAAGGCAATGCCAGAAGAAGAAATGGAAAAAATGAGAGAAGCAGCGAATGAACAGTTTGCTTCACTTCCAGATTCAATTGCTTCGCAAAGTGCAATTGCCTCTATAAAAGCAGAATACCAAGCAATTGGAATGAACACAGACAACATGCAAACCAAATACATCTTTATTTCTGGAGCTAAGATGTTAGGAATTGCTTTACTTAGTATGTTAACGACGATCAGTGTCGGATTTATTGGTGCTAGAACCGCCGCAAGACTCGCTCAAGATCTAAGAAATGATGTGTTCAAGAAAACGATGAGTTTTGGTACAACTGAATTCAAACAATTTGGTGTAGCTTCGTTAATCACTCGTACGACAAACGATATTCAACAAGTACAAATGGTAATGGTATTTACTTTACGTATCTTATTCTATGCACCGATCATTGGTGTTGGTGGAGTAATTAAAGCGCTAAATGCCAATTCATCCATGGCATGGATTATCGCAGTAGCTGTAGTTGCCGTTATGTCATTAATGGTACTCATGTTTGCGCTCGTTATGCCAAAATTCAAGAAAGTACAAAAATTAATTGATAAACTAAACCAAGTAACCCGTGAAATTCTAAACGGAATTCCAGTTATTCGTGCATTTAGTAACCAAAAGAAGGAAGAAAAAAGATTCGACGAAGCCAACCGCAACTTACGAAAAACTACTCTTTTCGTCGACAGAGCAATGGCTATGCTTATGCCAACCATGATGTTCGTTATGAACTCAATCAGTATTCTAATCGTATGGAAAGGTGCTCATGGTATCGATCAAGGAATCATGCAAGTCGGAGATATGCTTGCTTTCATTCAATACACCATGCAAATCGTAATGGCCTTCTTAATGGTGGCTATGTTCTCCATTATGTTCCCACGTGCCAATGTATCTGCAGGGCGTATTGCTGACATTCTAAATACAGAACCAGCTGTTCAAGATCCAGAACATCCTAAATCATTTAGTAAACGAATCGGTGGTTTAGTAGAATTTAAAGACGTTAGCTTTAAGTATCCAGATTCTGATGAAGATGTTTTAACCGATATTACCTTTACCGCAGAGCCTGGTAAGACAACTGCTTTTATCGGTTCAACGGGTAGTGGTAAGAGTACCTTAGTTAACTTGATTCCTCGTTTCTTCGATGTTACAGAAGGAGAAATCTTAGTAGACGGTGTAAATATCAAAGATGTAAAACTACATGATTTACATACGAAGATTGGGTTTGTCCCACAAAAGGGAATCTTGTTCTCTGGAACAATTCGTTCGAATATTGGCTACGGAAAAGAAAATATCACGAATGAGGAAGTTGAACGTGCAGCAAGAATCGCTCAAGCAGAAAGCTTTATTTTAGAAAAAAGCAAAAAATATTCATCACCGATTTCTCAAGGAGGAACCAATGTCTCTGGTGGCCAAAAACAACGTTTATCGATTGCCCGTGCGGTAGCCACTGACCCAGAAATTTATATTTTCGACGACAGTTTCTCGGCCTTAGACTTCAAAACGGATGCTGAGCTTAGAAAAGCATTGAATAAAGAAACCAAGGGTTCTACTGTTTTAATTGTTGCCCAGCGAATCAGTACTATCCTTCATGCCGATCAAATCATCGTTCTACACGAAGGTAAGATCGTTGGAAAAGGAACACATAAACAGTTATTAAAATCGTGTGATATCTACAAAGAAATCGCAGCTAGTCAATTATCAAAGGAGGAATTAGAGAATGAGTAAAGATACAGAAAAAACACCAAAATCTCCTCGTCGTGGTCCAGGACATGGTCCAGGCGGTGGCGCTAATACCTCTTATGAAAAAGCCAAAGATTTTAGCGGAACAATGAAAAAACTACTTAAGCACTTATCTCAATATAAAATTCTTATTCTTTTAGTTATTTTATTCTCAGTAGGAAGTGCCATTTTCTCTATTATTGGTCCAAAAATCTTAGGAAATGCGACAACAGAGATCTATAATGGTCTAATCGGTAGAGTAACAGGTACTTCAGCAGGAATTCAATTTGATAAGATTGCGGGTATACTATTAACTTTACTTGGACTATATGGAATCAGTATGATTTTTTCTTACATTCAAGGTTGGATCATGGCTGGAGTCAGTCAGAATATTACTTATGGATTAAGAAAACAAATTTCAGAAAAAATTCATCGCATGCCACTTAAATATTTTGAATCAAAGACAACTGGTGAAGTACTATCTCGTATTACCAACGATGTCGATACTGTAAGTCAAAACTTAGATCAGAGTCTAACTCAAGTAATTTCTTCGTTTACTTTAGCGGTTGGTGTCATCGTCATGATGTTTACCATCAGTCCATTAATGACTTTAGTTACTCTATTGATTATTCCATTCTCTTTCATCTTTGTAATGCTTATCGTAAAGAAGAGTCAAAAATACTTCGCTGAACAGCAAGAATACTTAGGACATGTAAATGGGCAAATCGAAGAAATCTATTCTGGTCACGATGTCGTTAAATTATTTAATGGCGAAGAAAAAGAATTAGCTAAATTTAAAGAGATGAATAAAACATTATATAACTCAGCTTGGAAGAGTCAATTCTTATCCATGATGATGCATCCAATTATGATGTTTATTGGTAATTTAGGTTACGTTGTCGTCTCTATCTTAGGTGGCTGGCTTGTTATTCAAAACAAAATTCAAGTAGGAGATATTTTATCATTCACTCAGTATGTAAGAAGCTTTACGCAACCATTATCTCAAGCCGCACAGATTATGAATCTACTTCAAGCGATGGCAGCTGCCGCAGAAAGAGTCTTCGAATTCTTAGAAGAAGAGGAGGAAACCCCTACCGTTAGTCATCCAGTTTCTTCTAAAGGATTGAAGAGTAACATTACTTTCGAACATGTTAAATTTGGGTATCGCCCAGATCAAGTGATTATTCACGATTTTAACGCAAATATTAAGCCTGGTATGAAAGTAGCAATCGTCGGTCCAACCGGAGCTGGAAAAACCACTATCGTTAAATTGTTGATGCGTTTCTATGATGTCAACAGTGGAGCGATTAAAGTAGATGGCCATAATATTAAAGACTTTGATCGTAATGATTTACGAAGTATGTTCGGTATGGTTCTACAAGATACTTGGCTATATTCTGATACAGTTCGTGAAAACATCCGCTACGGTAAGTTAGATGCAACAGATGAACAAGTAGAAGATGCCGCAATTGCTGCCCATGTTGATCACTTTATCCGAACTCTTCCCGATGGATACGATATGATTATCAACGAAGAGTCTGATAACATCTCCGGTGGACAAAAACAATTACTTACTATCGCCAGAGTAATCTTAAATGATCCACAAATTCTAATTCTAGATGAAGCAACTTCTTCAGTAGATACGAGAACAGAAATCTTAATCCAAAAAGCAATGGATCACTTAATGGAAGGTAGAACAAGCTTCATTATTGCGCACCGTCTATCGACAATTCGTAATGCTGATTTGATTTTAGTCATGAAGGACGGCGACATTGTTGAACAAGGTAACCACGAAGAATTATTAAAGAAAAATGGCTTTTATGCTTCGTTATATAACTCTCAATTCGAAGATGTCGGTTAGAATAAAACTCGTCTTAAACAGTGTAAAAAGACGAGTTTTTCTATTGAAATGAATCTCTCTTTATACTATACTTTATATAGTAAGGAGGATTTAAATGAAAGATAAGAAAAATGGGTTTACTTTAGTCGAACTATTAGCGGTTATTGTTATTCTAGCCATTATTTTAACTATCGCAATTCCTAATGTAATTTCTTCTTTAGATAAGAGTAGGAGAGATACTTATGTTGCTGATGCGAAGAAATTTTTATCTATGGCCAAATACGAAATTGGAAATAAAATTTCTAAACCAGCTAGTGGGGAAATTGTTCGCCTTAATCTTGTTTGTGTAGATAACGAAGACTTAGTGAGTGATCCCGACGGAAACCCTTATGACGAAGAGAACTCTTTTGTTGCCGTAGTAAGAAAAGACGATGTGTTAGTTTACTATGTTCATTTGATGTCAACAGGTGGTAAACGAGGAGTCTATTTGACTCAGAAAGAGAACCTAGATAAGGATGACCGCATCACCTATGTAAAAAATAATATTCAACCATTAACAGATGCACAAATTAGAGAAGTTACTGGTGTAAATGGTAGCATTCGAGTCTGTCAGTAAAAAAATATAATAAAAAGAATCAGGAGTAATAAAGAGGTACTTCTGATTTTTTCTTGCGTGAAGTAAGAGAATGAGATATAGTAAAAATAGTATTAAAAAAGAAATTATCTAGACAAGAGAGAAAGAAAATCATATATGATAAAAGATAGGATAAAAAAAGGGGACTTACAAGAACTAACCTACCAAGAATTAGAAAGAATGAACGATGATGAGTGGATATTAATCAACAGTAATGTTGTTTACTCTCTTCTTGCCTACTATCATGGTCATCCGTTAGATTCAGAGGAAAGAAAAAATCTAGAAGTATTAACGCAATATAGTGAAGATATTAATGTGATCGGCTTTGGTGCACATAGAAATGAAGAAGGTGCGTTTTTCTACCATATTCCTGTCGGAGTAGCGAAAATAGTTTTATCTCCATGGAAAAACAAAGAACGAATTTTATCAAGACCATATGTAATTTTTAGAGATTTGGAACAGAAAATACCGTTTCCTCCGTCCAAATTGCCAGAATTAAGAATAAAATACCATGCTTTTTTAGTAGAACAGCGAAAAAAAATAGATCAAGAAAAGGAAAAAAGAAGTTCAGGTATTGTGAAACCATGGGAAATAAATAAAAAACACCAAAAGAAAAAAACTTTATACTAACTGAATAAAATAAGTGGAAAATTAGATTTATGGGAAAAGCGCTGTGCTTCGTTATAAGTAAATGAATAAAAAAGATGGGACAAAATAAAGGATATTTAATGGATAGAAAGGAAGTAAAATACATGATAGAAAAAACTTTATTTGAATATTGGACAGAAAACGCATTAACTTATCAAGATTTAGAAAAAATGGCAGATGACGAATGGGTATTAGTAAATAGTAATGTATTATACTATCTTCTTTCTTATTATCAAAGAAGGAAAGTGGATACTAGAGATTTTCAATGCAGAGAAATTTTATCCCAACATTTTGAAGATATTCATATTTTAAAATATTATACCGGAATAGACGAAGAAAATGCCATGTACCAGCATTTGTCAGTAATGGACGCTAAAATACTTTTTATGCCTTGGAAAGAGGAAAAATGCATCCTGTCAAGACCTCTTGTGGTTTTAAAAGAGAATAATCACAAATTCCCGTTTTCGTTTTCTCAATTCAAGAAGTGGAGAAACACGTATATTCAAGAAAAAAGATTGGAAGAGGAGAAAGAAAGTAACCAACAGGAACTAATTTATAGAAACAAAAGAGGATACATGGTATAGTAAAAACTAGAAAATAACAAAATATAGAAAAATAAATATCAATATAAATATGAAGCAATACTCATTTTTGTTCCTCACTATTTTTAAAAAATGAAGCTAGGGCAACCGCATAAAAAACAGAAGATTAATATTCAGAGGGAATAACATTGAAT
>ERZ1643251.848-NODE-848-length-38913-cov-6.670647_pt1 | contig 38913 bp, 63 predicted proteins | sample MGYA00579261_ERZ1643251 | MGnify/ENA primary metagenome ERZ1643251 (study PRJEB29033, sample SAMEA4952267) | chicken gut metagenome | biome: Broiler Chicken; feature: Gastrointestinal Tract; material: Caecum | place: Ireland | collected 2018 | study: Broiler... | reverse complement strand
TTTTTTTTTTTTTAATCAAGGATGGTTTTTATACTGGGCACAAAATGACTGGAATAAAAAGGATGGGGAAAAGGTAAAAAATATTGATCTTTGGGAAAAGTTGAAGGATTTAATGGAATATAAACCAAAGATTAATAAGGTAAAATTTGTAAAAGTGAAAGGTCATTCTGGAAATCCAATGAATGAGTTAGTTGACAGTCTTGCAAAAATGGCTATCAAAGACATGAATGCTGAAAAGCACCAAGTAAGAGGTAGCGCAAATGAAGGCCAGTGTTAAAATAGCAAGCTATGAGTATTCAGGTACTTCATATGGTGAAGCTTATTTAAGAGGATGTAGGAGTTTATCAAAAATACTTCAACATGAACAAATAACAATGAATGTTGAAAAAGCAGATGAAGAAAGACACGTGGTTATATTTAACATTTATGTAAATGTAGATATGAATGAGCCACAAAGAGAATTCTGTAAGGTATGCAAAGAATTTCATTGCTCATTTTTCATAAATGAAGAGTACAACTGTGCTAGATGTAATTTGAAAGCATATCTTAAGAGACTTAAAGAAAAAGCTAATATTTCAAAGGGCTATTTCAAAAGTCAAATAGAAAAGTAAATAAGGGGGACTACTAATGCAAAGGTCTCCAATAGACTATGATGTTTACACTGAAGAAGAACTGTTGGAGATGAAGAAAAAGGAAGCAATAGAAGGTCTTACAGAATTACAGCAAAGATTCTGTGAGGAATATGTAAAATCGTATAATATTAAAATGGCAGTCATAAAAGCAGGATATCCAGAGCAAAAGATAAATATAGGAAATGCATTAAGAAGGAAACCAGAATGCCAAAGGTATATTCAATGGTTAAAGGCTAGAATTCTAAGAAATGTTTGCATAGATGCGGCTTCTATTTTGGATGAGCATTTGAGGATTGCATTTGCTGACATAACAGATTTTGTCGATATAAAACCAACATCTATTAGACTTAAACCATCTGAGCTTGTTGATGGTCAATTAGTAAAATCAATTAAGTCTGGTAGAGATGGAATATCGATTGAATTATATGACAAAATGAAGTCATTAGATTTTCTTGCTAAATATTGCCAGGATATGCCAAAGGATTGGAAGCAAAAAATCGAAGAGAGAAGAATTGAGCTTCAAGAACAAGAATTTGAACTCAAAAAGCAAATGTCTGATGTTAGTAAAAATGCTGAAGAAAAGGATGGATTTATGGAAGCGATTGAGAATGCTGCTAAGGTTATCTGGGAAGAGTGACGAAAGGGGCATAAAATTATTTAATTGTCATCTATAAATCTTAAAGATTCATCTATATAGAAAGAAGATTTTTCATTTGAGGCTTCTGCAGATGATCAGATTTTCTAGTAAGGTAATTATACATCTATAAAAATCTGGTCAAATCTATCTAACTTTGAAAGGGGTAAAAGCAAAATGGAAATGGAAAACGTAGGAACTAAGAAGGTTTATGAGCGTATTACCAGAACTTGTGTAGAGTGCAATAAGCCGTTTAGCATTCCTCCTGCCGAACAGAAGTTCTTTGAGAGCAAGGGGATGGAGCTTCCGAAGCGTTGTTCTGAGTGTAGAATTAAACGTGGTAAGCGGGTAAAGTTCACTTGTGTAGACTGCAATAAAGAATTTTTCTTGTTTGAATCTAATGTGAAATTCTATAAGGACCATGGCCTTGAGCTTCCTAAGCGTTGTAGGAATTGTATCGAAGACAAGAAGATGATTAAAGCTAAAAGTCAAGCTATCAAGGAAAATGAACAAGAAGTAGGAGAATTTGAAGATTAAATAAATAAGTGGGGAGTGTGCATATATTGGGCAGGATGTTAGGAATTCATTTTATATCTCGTTTATTCTCTCTGATTGCAGACGGTCTTCGGCAACACATCTGAGCGCACCTTAAAACAGCCCAACCCACTTTCGAAAGGAGTTATAAAAATGAAAGAAGATAAAGACTATATTGTAATTGTAAATGGCAATATTCCGATTGATGTAAATGCTAATAGCAAATTAAATGCAGTTAAGGGAGCTATATCTTATTTCGAAAGTAATTTTGAACATATGGATATAAACACAATAACTGTCTGCTAATAAAGGAGGATGTAAAATGTCTGATTTAGAAGATATGATCTATGAGACAGATTTTATTGTAAGTGATAGATAATTTTAAGAAATTTTCAAAAAACTATTTACAAATTGCAGAAAATGTGATATAATATAATCAATAAAAGGAAGTGATAAAATGAAAGAAGATTTTGATCCAGTACAATATAAGCTGGATATGGTAGCATTAAATAATTACATTCAGATGGAGCAATTAAATGAATGGGAAAATAAACATGTAAAAATTGCATTACAGCATATTATTAGGACAAAATTAACTCCTAAGCAATTAAGGTATATAGTCGAATATTTTTATGAAGGAAAGAACTGTGTTGAAATAGCAGAAATTTATTCAGTAAACAGATCTACCGTTACAAGAACAATTAGAAGGGGATTAAAAACAATAAATGATTATTTACAATATTTAGATGTAAGATTAATTGGAAATAACAATAATGAAATAAGATTAAAAAGGAGGAAATAGAAATGAGCAGTCAAAAGCAAAGCCATCGTGTCAGGCAGTATGAACGTTGGCACGAAAACATTGTGAAGGAAAATGAAGAACTCAAAAAGAAAGTAGCATATTTTGAACGTCGTCCACCGGTGTATAGAGTTTTCCAATATATGAAGTGGAAAAAGGAGGCCACCCATGAGCATGACGCTAGAAGAAGCAGTTGAGCTGCTGTGTTACGGTGATTGGCTCAATGTTATTTTCAAACATATTGGGAAAACGGACACAGGAAGGATAGCTGAGGCAATGTCTATTGTCGGAAAAGCCATTCGCCCCGTCAGCCGGGAGCGGGTGGAAAAGGTGTGGAGGGGCGAGTGGGTTAAGCGTCACAAGCACCGTGGAGGGTTTCGCCGTGTCAAAGGAATTGACGATATGGGCGAACAGCACGAAGTCACGATTGACGAGCGGTGCAAGTATGACGACCTTTACTGCTCAAAGTGCGGAAAGCAAAGCCCGGACAATTTCTTGAATTTTTGTGGATATTGCGGCGCTCCCATGACAGACGAGGCCGTGGAGATCGTGATGGAAAGGATGGGGGTGGTGATAACTGGTCGGACAATACGATGTATATGTGTATTGACTGCCCGCATTACACACCGATTAATGGGGAGAAAAATTGTATCATAGAGCTACCAAAAAGAAAGGATGTTGGGTATGAAAGAGTGGATTCAGAGTGTGAAGACGGGAGAGCAGAAACAGGTCAGCAGAGAGGATTGCCCTCCCATGAGGGTACTCTGCAATGGTTTTGAGTATCTAGAAGATTGTCCCACTTGGAAGAGATTCGAAGAAAGCAATTATAAGCACAACAGTTGCAGAGGCTGGATGATGGACCATTGGGAAGAGGGATTGAAATTGCTGGAGTGGAAGAAAGTGGAGAGCCCTGAGGGGAATGGAGAGAAGGAAGATAAGGTGGACTGAGAGCTGGATTATTTCCTGATGTGGCATCTGGGAGTGGGTTTTAGAGAGAGATTCCAGGTAGAGGGCACGGATGAAGTGTACTATGTGGGTCTCGGGGGAAGGCTGTATAGGGTCCATAAGAGAGAAATTGAGAACGGTCAGGTGCTGTATGATTTGCTGGAACATCCTGAGAAGGTCAGAAAGATTGGGCTGACAGAGGAGCGTAGGGAGCATGAATAGATTTCCAAAAGACTGCTGGGGAAGAATTGCCCGCACTTTCACACCGTTGATATGAGCATAGATGATTTACTTTGTGCCTGCGACATTTTACAGGCAGAGTGCGACGCTTGCGATGAGGATTTTTGTTTCCTGATTTGCCCATTAAGCAAGCGCCTGCCGGAGGGAGAGGAGGACACCTGATGGACGTTAAGAAGCTGATTGAGCGGCTCTATAAACATCATACTGATAGGGCATGAGGCACTGAAAGATAGTAAATAGAACTTTTACACTTGTTAAAAAGGAGAATAAAGATGAATGAGACTATGACTTTTTCTCAGTGGTATGAGTTTAATTGTTTTTCTACTAAGCATCCTATTTTCTACCCGGGCATTTCTGTAAAAGCAAATATTTTCTCTTGCTATAGTTATAAGAAAGATGATATGATTTTTTCTGGTATCACCACTCTGGTAAATCTCAATCTTTTGTTTGGAGCTTATAATGTTTTTAATATCCGTCCGTTTAAATGTGCGGACGAAGAACATAATTATAATGCTCTTGAAGTCTTTCTCTTTCCCCCTCAAGCTGAAGAGAAACAGATGGTTTAGATAACCATACAACAAAATCATAAACTTTTGTTTATACTCAAACATAAAAGTAGTATAGGGAAAGGAGGTGATAATAATATGTCAATTCATTATACTACTTTTTCTAAGAAACAAATGCAGCTTTTGACGTGGTGGACATCAAATTCTCCCCATAAAGACAAAATCGGTATAATAGCTGAAGGTGCAGTACGCAGTGGCAAAACGCTTCTGATGAGCCTATCTTTTGTATTCTGGAGCATGCAGAAGGGGTCTGGATTGCAATATGCAATATGTGGAAAAACAATAGGAAGTTTGGAAAGGAATTTAGTAAACCAATTAATTGAATGTGTTAGGTTAAGGGGATATAGAGTAAGCAGAAGGGATAACTGTTTAACTATAAGTGATGGTAAGAATACTAATAGGTATTATTTATTTGGTGGTAGGGATGAACGTTCACAAGACCTAGTGCAAGGTATTACTTTAGCAGGAGTATTATTGGATGAAGTAGCATTAATGCCAAGAAGTTTTGTTGAACAAACTTTAGCACGTTGTAGTATAAATGGAAGTAAGTATTGGTTTAATTGTAACCCGGAAGGACCCAACCATTGGTTTTATCAAGAGCACGTTTTACAAGCAGAAGAAAAAGGTTATTTAAGAATTCATTTTAGTTTAGAAGATAATCCTAGTTTAACTCAAGAGACTAAAGATAGATATTATAGGATGTTTACTGGAGTATTCTATAAGCGGTTTATTTTAGGAGAGTGGACTGCAGCTTCGGGAGTAATTTATGATTGCTTTACAATGGAGCAGAATACCTATGCTAATGGTGAAAAAACTATACCTTGGCAAGTAAGGGAAAATAACATAATGCCATTTTATGGATGTGATTATGGTACATTCAATCCTTGTGTTTTCCTTGAAGCTTATTATTTCCAAGGTATTCTATATATAGACAATGAGTGGATGTATGATGGTAGAAAAAGCATGAGACAAAAGACTGATTCAGAATATGTAATGGACTTCAAAGGATTTAGAAAAGAACGTTATAGAGCTATTATTGTAGACCCAAGTGCAAGTAGCTTTATAACGGCTTTGACACATAATGGGGAGAAAGTAATGCGTGCAAAAAATGACGTATATACTGGAATCCAAAAAGTATATCGTATGTTGCAAGCTGGGAAAATAATGATTAATAGAGATAGATGTAAATTATTAATAAGAGAGTTAGGGATGTATATTTGGAATAGCAAAAGGGCTGATACATTAGGAAAAGAAGACCCTGTGAAAGCAAATGATCATTTCTGTGATGCATTAAGATATTTAGCTAATACAATCGTACCCGAATATCAAACATTTGAGGAAGCAAACCATGTCTATTAATTATGATACAGCGCAAAAAGTAATATTGCAAAATGGTAAATGCTATTATACTAATAAGGGAAATGTACATAAAGCAATTCCTTTGTTTGATAAAAAGCATAGGCTACATGGTCATGCTATTTTGACTATTACTCCAGACAAAAATGGAGGGGAGCCATACTTCAATATATTTATAAGTAAACTAGGGTTGCAAACTAAACAAGTAAACAAATGGACTTGCGAGAAAATACATGAATTTGAAGGAAATTATTATTATACAGAAAATGCTAAATATAGAGCATATTCCTTGTTTACAAGTGACGGAAAATATAGGGGATATGTTGTATATAGCTGGGATAGGAATAATAATAAGGAATGCATAACTTATATTAATGCTTATAATAGCATAGTGGATATACAGAATGGAGTGAATAGGATTGGCTAAAAGGGGAAAGGTACAAAAGCCAGTAGTTCACAATGAACCTGTTAAAATGGTAGCAAAAGATACATATCAAAATTTAGCGGCTAATTTGGGAATTGGTTCAAATAACCTTACTGAGACCGCTAGATATGTAATGACAAGGTTTACTTGGGACTATTGGACCCTTAATGTATTATATCGTAATAACTGGATTGCAAAAGCCATTATTGATAAGCCCGCAAATGAAATGATGAAAAACGGATTTGAAATTCAAAGCCAAGTTGATCCAAGTAAAATTGAAAAGATTATGCAAGTATGGAAACGAACTAAAACGAAAGATAAATTCTTGGATTGTATCAAATGGGCAAGACTATATGGTGGGTGTATTTTGGTACCCATGATTGAAAACCAGCCGGATATGTCTGAACCTTTGGACTTTGATACCATTATGCCTGATAGTTATAGAGGATGTTTCCTTGTTGATAGGTGGAGTGGAGTAAGCCCGAGTGTAGAGCTAATTAGTGATATTAGTGATCCGGATTTTGGTAAACCTGAGCATTACATTGTTAGCTCTGATAGTATTAAGAAATCAATTAAAATCCATCACAGCAGAATCATTAAGATGGTGGGGAGAACTTTACCATATTGGGAAGAGACAGCTGAAGACTATTGGGGTGCTTCTGAATTAGAGCATGTATTTGAAGAACTCAAGAAGCGGGATAATACAAGCTCTAATATTGCATTTTTGATTTTCCTTGCTAATATTCGTGTTTTCAAAATGCAAAGTTTAGGACAGCTTATTACATTAGGAGATCAGGAATCTGTCCAAAGAGTATACCAAACCATGGTTAGACTAAATCAATTAATGTCTAATACTGGTACCTTGGTAATGGATTCAGAAGATAGTTTTGAGCAACACCAGCATAATCAATTCTCAGGTATGAATGATATTTATGAGTCCTTTATGCTGGATGTTTCTGGTGCAGCTGAAATTCCTGTTGATAAGTTATTTGGTAGAAGCCCTGCTGGATTTAATAATGGGGCTGAGACGTTACAGAACTATTATGATAGTATTCAAGAAAAGCAAGAGACAAACGTACATGGAGATCTTGAAAAGCTAATTCGTGTTATTAGTATGTCTGCAATTGGTGAAGTACCAGATGACCTGGACATCAAATTCAATCCTGTTAGAAGACCTGCTGATATGGAAAAGGCAGACTTGGCCTATAAGCTTTGGCAACCTATTAGTGAGGCTTTAGCACAAGGGGTAATTAATAAGCCTACAGCTTTACGTGAGCTTAAGCGTCAATCCCCTACTACTGGATTGTGGACTAATATTACGGATGAAATGATTGAAGAAGCAGAAAGCGAAGCAAAGGAACAAAAGGAAGCAGAAATGGAAGCTGGTAATCAAATGCAAGATTTGCTAAATAAACTTGAAAGTGGTGGAGACAATGCTGGAGAGGATCCTAAGAATCCAAATTCGATTGTTGAAAAGGATAATTCTCAATAGGGCTATTAAGAGTGTAAAGGAAGAAGTGTATTATGTCGAAACGGAAGCGGGAACAATTAAATTGTTTGCAAGGTCGTCTAGTGACGCGAGAAAGAAAGTTGAAAAATGGTCAACGATTGTCGGAATTAGTTCGGTATAAAACGAATGAAGAACCTACCAAGTGCTGGAGTTGTAAGCAGGCTGATGCAAGTGGTGATTGCCCATGGGCTAATAATTTGATTCCAAGAAATGACTGGAAGGTGGAAGAAACAAATATTGGTTGCCAAGCTACAGTATATAGGAATGGAGTAAAAATTAAAGTTTATATAAGAAGGATAAATTCTTTTAGAGTAATTGACTGTCCTGGGTATATAAGTGACGAAAATAATTGAAAAATTTTTAATTTACCTATTTACATTTGTTGACATTTGTGTTATAATATATATAGTTAATAAATAATATATTTATATAAGCTAGAAAGGAAGGCAATAAAAAATGGTTTACATTACTTATATGAAAAATGGATTTGGTCCCTATCTAATTCGTTTCGATTGTGAGTATGAAGCAGTAAAATGGATTAGGTCAAATGAAATTGAAATCACAGCAATTGACTACATTGGAGGGTAAAGAAGATGGTAAAGAAAAATAAGATTGATCCCATGGACTATATTCGATATGGAAAGTTACTAAAGGTAAATAATTTCCAGACACCTTTTGGATTTTACACGATTCGTATTGTTGAATATGAAGGATATGTGTACTTTCACAAAATGCGTGGAGGGGAAGTCTTGGAAGTAATTAAAGTAGGAAAGTCTATGATGCATAGGGAGGAAAAGTAAAATGGGTGGATTATTCATGTTGGTTGGTTTCCTGGCAATTATTGGATTTGCCGGATGGATTGTTGAAGTAGAACCGATTAAACATATTTTAGATAAATGGTGTGATAAAATTCATTGAATAGGGCTGATATGAATGAAATATAAAGCCTGGGATAAATCTGGAAAAGTAGAAAAAGATTTTGAAAAAGCATTAAACAAATTCACAGAAGCATTTAAGAGGTTAGCAAGTAAATCTAATTCCATAAGCGATTTTCAAGACAAAATGGATAGATTCCAGCAGTCCAAAGAATTCCAAGACATGATTCTGTTGTATGTAAGGAGAATGGTAACTCCTATTGCAACAATGAACATGAGTACTTGGAGGAAGGCTGCAAGGAAAGCTACTAAAAATCCATTTTTGTATAATTTACTTTTGCAAGAAATAAACTCTGGATTGGCAAGCGACATTGAAAAACAAATACACGAAAATGCTTTGTTAATAAGGACACTTCCAAATGATACAGCAAACAAGGTAGTAGAAGACATTTATGGAGAAGGATTGCAAGGCTTACGTAGTTCTGAAATAGCAAAACATATAAGAAAATATACTGACCAGCATGCAAGAGCAAGTGCTAAGTTGATAGCTAGAACTGAAACTAGCAAAACAATGTCTGCTTTAACTGAAGCAAGATCTAAAAACTTAAACTTAAATTGGTATGTATGGAGAACAGAACAGGATGGAGACAGAGTAAGACCTTCTCATAGGATTATGGAAGGGGTATTGGTAAACTTTTCTGATCCACCTAGTCCTGAACAATTAGCTGGGCTTCCTTCTGTTGGAACATATCATGCAGGTAATATTTGGAATTGTAGGTGTTATGAAGAACCATTAATTGATATAGACGATGTAAGTTGGCCTCATAAGGTACATATAAATGGACAAATAAAAACGATGTCTAAAAAGGAATTTGAGGTGATGATGTGAAAGCGATCGATAAGGCAATTAAAACGTGTGATTTGAATCAAAATCCAGATGACAGAGTACATCAAATTGTTGGTCCTTATTCGGTACAATGGAATAAAGGGACTGGATATTTTGAAATTAGAAAAAATGGTAAAGTAGTTGGATATGCAAGTACATTTGAAAATGCAAGGCGAAGAGCTTGGTCTATGAATTCTGAAGAAAATTGAGGTGAGGTAAATGGAATATAAATATGATCCTATTCTTTGTATGAATGTTCCTGTTGAAAAGTCGAAAGTAAAGGATGCAGATAAGTATACAGAAAAAGCTATTGAACTTTTGAAACAGGGAAAGACAAAGAATGAAGTTATCTTTGCACTTCAAAGAATGGGATTAACTCCTGTTGATGCTAGTCAAAGATTGGGAAAAGCATTTGTTGAAACTGGTTTAAAGTATAATGATTCTATTTCTTCTGTTGATAAAGCTATTAAATCTTGTGATACTAACAATAAGAAAGTTGTAAGAGATGGAATGTTTAGCAAGACTTTTGGTGAAGTAACTAAAGGTGCTGAATATAAAATGAAGCATGGACTTTCTGAGCTTGGCAAAATTACTGATCCTAAACAGTTCGAACAAGCAAATCAAACTTATGCCAATGAACTTAATAAGAGTTTAGAAAGGTTAATGAATACTTACAATGTTGCAAGCCAAGATTATCAAAATGAACGTAATAACATTATTGATTTAATCAACCAGTTTAGCAAGCAATCAATACAAATGTATAGAAAGCTTATTGGAAAATGAAAAATAAACTTAGTAAAGCAATTCGTCTATGTGATGCAGACTTCAAGTTTGACCAAAATGAATTGCTTGTTGAAATACGAGAAAGACTTAGAGAAGAATACGATGCAATAAACAAATACCTATCTATGGTTCCACACATCGGAGACCAAAAGATAGTTAATATAATCAAAGATATTGCAGACGAGGAAAAAGTACATGTTGGTGAATTAGAAGCTATTTTGTATAATCTAGATCCAAATGAATTAAGCAAAGTAAAGGAGGGTATGGAAGAAAATGGCTGATCCTAGTCCGTCTTATCCATTTGGTGATCCCATTTCTGTGTTGAAGCCAAATATTCCATCTTGTTGGCCTATAGTAAATGTAAATGCTAGCGGAGGAAGTGGAGGGGGAACTCAAGACGTAAACATTGTAAATGCTTCAGTTCCTGTAACGGTGTCTGGCACACCCAATGTGAATGTGACGAATACTCCTTCTGTAACGGTAGGAAATACAACAGAAAATCCTGTTCCTACTCAGGAAGTCACACCATCAGCTTAATAGGCATAACGAATACTTAATAAAAAAAGTTAAAAAATTTTTCAAAAACCTATTTACATTTTCATTGAAATGTGTTATAATATATATTAGGATATAAAGGTGGTGAGAATGTGGCCAGGACCTACTATGGTTCTAAAATTTCAGACAATATAGTAAGGCTTAGTAATGGATGTATTTTATGTCAGAATGTACCGATTGCAAGAACTGGAACATATCAATATTTAGCTTCAGAGTTAGATATGGATGGTGACAATGTAATAACTGTTCAAAGAAAGCCGGAGGATGTATTCGATTCAAAAGCACTGGCCTCATTCGAGGGAAAAGCTTTTACGGATGACCATCCTCCTGTTGATGTTACTATTGATAACTGGTCGCAATATGCAAAAGGTATTGTGAGAGACGTAAGACGTGGAACTGGTATTGATAGTGACAAGGTAGTAGCAGATATTCTGGTAAATGATCCCATTACAGCAAGTGAAATAGAAGCAGGTAAGAGAGAGATTTCTGCTGGGTACGAATGTGAATATTGTACAGATGATGATGGAAATTATTATCAAAGAAATATAATCGGGAACCATGTGGCTCTTGTAAAGGCAGGGCGTGCAGGTAGTACCGTTTGCATAAAGGATGAAAAGGCAGAAACAAAAGTAAACAAACATTTATTTGTTGTTAAAATGCAACGAGCTATTAAAAGAATGGAGGATTAGACGTGGCAAATAACAAGAAGGTGCTTGATAGCATTAAGACGTTTCTTGAGCGGATGAAGGCTTGTGATGAGAATATCCCTGAGGAGCTGGCCGATGATGCTCTTGAGATGGTGGAGGGCGTGAAGGACGCTCTTTGCGAGGATGAGGAAGCCGATGTGCTTGAGGTGACTAAGGATGAGGATAAGGACGATCTTGATAAAAAGATTGAAGATTCCCTTGTTAAAGTTCTCCGCAAGTATGGCATGGTAAAGGATAGTTCTATGAGTGCTCTTGATGAGTGTATGAAGACTGAAGTGGAAGATGAAGATGAAGTAGATTTAATTGAAGAGACCAAGGACGAAGACAATGATGAAGATGAGAAGGCTAAGGGGACTGCGGATAGCATTCGTAAGCAAATCGCAGCTATTAAGCCTATTATCGCTTCTATTCCCAATGCTAGAGATCGAAAGAAGGCTTCCGATGCCATTGCTAGTATTGTGAAGCTTGGCAAGGGCAATCAGTATGGGGATATTATTAATATTTCCAAGAAGGCGGCCGATGAGAAGAAGAACAATAGAGTCACTTCTGTTGATTCTGATTATGATCTTGGTAAGCAGTGGGCTGAGAAGTTTAATCCCCATTATATGAAGGAGGGCAAGTGATATGCCGGGCACTGTTATTGGAATTAAGATGAATAATGGCTATGCGGGTACTTATTCTCGCACTGCCGATTGTATTGTGCAGAATAGAATTGCGAAGGCCGAGATTGAATTTGGTCAGGCTGTGATTCTTAATGCAGACAATACTTGGTCTCCCGTTGGTACAGGTACTACTGCAGCTCAGGTTGCTGGTATTGCTGTTCGAGAGGTTGTTCAGGCTAATACCTTTAATCCTCAGAGCAATCCCGATTATCTTGCAAATGATCCCTGTGATGTAATGGTTAGAGGTAATTGCGTTGTTAGATGCAATCGTGGTACTCCTACTGCTGGTGCTGCGGTGTATGTAAGAATTACCGACAATAGTACAACCTATCCTGGAACTTTTGTTGGTGGATTTGAAGCTGAGGCTGATGCAAGCAATACTATTCAGGTTCCTAACATTGAGTGGACTACTGGTGTGATGGATGAGAATAATATTGCTGAAGTCACTGTTAAGACCCGTGCTAAGGGTTAATAAAGGAGGGTAAGATAATGCCGAATATTATTACTGATAATAATTCTGGTATCTCTTTTGGCACTAATGGAAATGTAAAGTTGATGGCTGATGCCTCACTTGGCAATGGTATTCGCACCATTGATGCGGCTGGCATTACCACTGGTATGGCTTTCCTTGAGGGTGAGCTTGAGAAGAGAGATCCGAAGATCCGTGAGCCCCTTACTTCTGTTACTTGGCCAAGAGATATTGTAGCCAAGACTGGTGGTGGATGGGTAGACTATACTTCCACTCTGAATGTGGAGTATGGTACTACTGGTGCCAATGAGCTTTCCCTTGTTGGTGGAGCTACTGATGTAATTAACCTGATGCAGGCCAATGTGAATAAGGATATCTTCAAGGTGTTTACCTGGGCCATGGGTATGAAGATTCCTTTCGTGGATGCTCAGAAGTATGCAACCATTGGTCGCTCTATTGATGCCATTCTGGACAAGGGCATTCGCCTCAATCACAACAAGACCATTGATCAGCTTGTGTATGGCGGATTCTCTTCTGTTGGTATTTCTGGTATTGTAAACGATACTAATGTGGTTCGTACTACTGCCGATAATGGTGCAGCTGGTACTGCTACTTGGCAGACTAAGACTGTAGACGAAATTCTTTGGGATGTAAATAAGATGATCACTGAGGGTTGGGCTGCTTCTGAGTATGATGAGTCTGCTATGATTAATCACATTCTGCTTCCTCCCCAGAAGTATGCTTATCTTGTTTCTACCCGTATTGGTACTTCTGGTGACGAGAATATTCTTGGCTATTTGCTTAAGAACAACATGGCAACTCAGAATGGTAAGACTTTGACTATTGTTCCTTGCCGCTGGTGTGTTGGCGCTGGTACCGGCAGTGCTGATCGCATGGTTGGCTATGTGAATGACGAGGATAAGCTGTATTTTGATCTGCCCGTTGCTTTGACCCGTGCCATGACTCAGCCCGTTGCCCTTCAGTTTGCATATGTTACTATTTATGCAGCTCAGATGGGTCAGGTTAAGTTCAATTATTATCAGCCCGTTCGTTACGTTGATGGTATTTAATTAATAGAAAGGGAGTAAAAATTATGAAGTGCAGTGAGTATCTGTGGAAGTACGTTGAGCTCCAAACTCTGTTGTCCGATGAGTCTCCTGAGAGAATCCAAGGTGAAATGCGTTCTATTCTTGGTAACAAGAAGATTGTATCTGATACCACTGGTGAAGAGATGACCGAGCGTGAAGCTCTGAGTGTTCTCGGTCGCAATGAGCGTGATCTGCGCCGTGCTTATAAGGAGCATCGTAAGGGCATTTTCACTCGCATTTGTGAAGGTCAGCAGATTTCTGATGACGAGTGGGAGGCTTCAAAGGAAGACAATAATGCAGACGAAAATACTGAGGAGGAAATCTAATGTCTGTTAGAATTTTTTCTAAGCAAGCTTTTCAGTTTGGAACCGGTGCTAATCGGTTGACTGGAGATATTGATTGTTTTGTTACAGTACCTGGCTCTTTTCAGGATATGCCGGAAAAGTTCTTGACTGATAAGACTTTTATTCTTGCTGAGAAGTGTGGGCTTGTTTCTGTTATTAAGTCTAGTGCTCAGCAGAAGAATGCAGAGGAAACCATTGTAACTCAGGCAGATGATTATGATCCCGCTAAAGCCTATTACGAAAAGCTTAAGACCATGGATCGTGAATCCGCTGTTGAGGAAGGTAAGAAATACAATGTAGCTTATGATGAAAATGAGAAGCTTGGTACTTTTAAGAAGAGAGTTTTTGAAGCATATAAGTTAACCTTGAATGATTAACTAAATAAAGGAGGCACCTGTGATGAATTTCTATAATATGCTAGGTTTTAATTTCAATGCAAAAATGTTTATGGAAGGATTTGCAGGTGTCTCCAATGTTATTTTGACCGACAATCCTTCTTTTACAGAAGATGATTTTAAGAGTGTATTTCCAAATTTTCCGATTGGAGAAGAAAACAAGGATAATGATGGAAACTACATTCCGGAAGAAGCATTTACTTTGTTTTTAATGATGGCAAATAAAGCAATAAAATATGATAGATATAAGAGTGCATGGAAGTATTTAATGTGCCTGTATATTGCCCATATGATGGTTTTATATATGCAGACAATTAAAAATCCGGAAGATACATCCGTTGCAAGTGCATTGGCTGGAGCACTACCGACTGGAATTTCTACTTCTAAGTCTGTTGATGGTCTTAGCATTTCTTATGATTTACTTGGAATGCAAGAAGACTATGCCGGATATGGAACATGGAAATTAACGAAGTATGGTCAGCAATTAATCACATTAACCAAGATTTATGCTGGTCCAGGAATGTGGGCTAACGGATGAAAGTAGATGTAGAAGTAACATATGATGGCTTAAAGCAAATGATGGAAGGTCTTGATTTTGCAGAAAAGTCATCTGTATATGTTGGGATTCCTCAAAGCAAATCATCAAGAGAAGATAATAGAGAAGGCATTACGAATGCAGAACTCTTGTTTATACATACAAATGGATCTCCTATAAATAATGTTCCCGCTAGACCAGTTGTAGAACCGGCATTGGAAGACGATCAAGAAAGACTTTCTAGTATGTTAGGTAAAGCTATTCTATATGCCTTAAATGGTAAAATAGACTTAGCAATAAGGCAATTGGAATTGACTGGCATGAGAGGACAAAATGTTGCGAGAAATTGGTTTACAAGCCCAAAGAATGGATGGCAACCAAATTCTCCAGCTGTACAAAGAGCAAAAAGAAAGAAAGGGTCTACAAATCCTAGACCGCTTATTGATACAGGTGAATTAAGAAAATCAATTACTTATTTTGTTGAAACTATAAGAAGGGGCGTGAGTAAATGATAAACATTTCTGAATTAATAGGAGATCCAGATTTTACTCAGCCAAATGGAGTGCAAATAAAAAGAACTACTTACACAATACAAAATCATATGCCAGTGACTACTGAATCAACCTTAAAGAAGGTTGGAATTATAACGATAGCAAATGATATAGAATTGGATATGACAGATGAAGCTGATCTTACCACGGAAGCAATAAATGTATTTACCTATGATCCGTTGTATGTTACATCTAGGGATTTAGACGGAACAAATAGATTTTCTGATATAGTAATATTTGAAGGAAATGAATACAAGGTAATGAAGGTTTTGGACGATACACAATATGGCTTTTCAAGAGCTACTTGTGTTAAGATAAAGCAGGATGTGATGTGATGCAATTACTACAGTCCGTAGAATCAATTGAATTATTTTTCGCCGACATGATAACAAATTATCTTAACTTAACTCAAGATAAAGTGTTGATTATGTACAGTGAAAATGGTCAAGTGACATATGGAATAGATGTCGATGCAGTGTATGTTCATGTTGCACCTGTAAATGATATAAGACTACAATATAAAGAGAGAAGTTTAGAATATGATGAGCAATCTGATGATTTTACTTTGACACAGCAGTCAATGAGGACATTAGAATTGCATTTAGTATTTTATGGACCAAATTCTGTTGAGAATGCTCAAAAGTTTTCTGAGTATGTCCATACAGAAACAGCAAGGTACCAAATGGCAAAGAACAATCTTAACTTGGTTGGTGAAATGCAAAATGGTCCAAATCATATTCATGAATTAAAAAGTGGAAAATGGTATAAAAGAACTGATCTTACATTAGCATTTTATAATGCAATTTCTATTGAAGAAACCATTGAAAGAATTGTTGATGCAGATATTAAAATTGAGTACGATTTGTAAGGAGGGTATAAGATGTCCATTCCGGTTAGTTCTATCGTAGATGTGACCGTAGAGCTATCAAATCCCGCAGTTGTTGCTTCTGATTTCAGTACAGGTCTTATTATTGGTAATTCTACTAAGCTTACTTCTACAAAAAGAGTTGCATTTTATAACAGTGAATCCTGGGAATCTGAAATGACGTCTGATGGATTTGCTTCAAGTGATCCTGAATATACTGCTGTGTCAAATTATTTTGCTCAGTCTCCTACTGCTTCCAGAGTTGCAGTTGGTGTAAAGCTTAGTAGTGATGCATCTGATGTAAATGCTATTACTGCTTGTAGAGATTTTTCTTCTGATTGGTTCGGGGTTTGTTTTTGCTATGATATTGAAGAAAATATTGCAGCGATTGCAGCAGCTGTAGAAGCTTTTAGTGCTCCTACTGTTTTCTTTTATCAAACAGATGATACCAGTGTGATGACATCTGGTAGTGGTGGAATTATGAAAACCCTGATGGATGCTGGATATAATAATACTGTTGGTTTTTATTCTACTCAGAATAATTTCATTTGTGGCGTTCTTGGATTGTTTAGTGGTTTGAATTCAACTGATGCCGGTTCTGCTTACACTATGGCATTTAAGAGTGTAACTGGATTTACTGCAGAAGACATTACCCTTGCTCAGATGAATGCTCTTAAGTCTTTTAACGGAAATGTGTTGGCTAACTATAGCAATCGGTATAGTTTTATTTATCCCGCCGTTTCTGCTTCTGGTTATCATATTGATGAACTTTATTTCCTTGCATTGACTGAATTCTTAATTCAAAATAATGTAATTTCTGGATTGGTAAGTAGCTTAAAGATTCCTCAGACTGAATCTGGTTTGAATGACATTATTACTTATATTTCTTCTGCTTGTAATGATTTGTTAACAATTGGGTATATTGGATCTGGTATTTGGACCGGAAGGCCTGTTCTTAATCTTAAGACTGGTGATGCAATTAGTAACGGGTATATGATTCAGGCTGAATCCATTGATGGTCAATCATCTGCTGATAGACAGAATCGTATTGCTCCTACTATTTATGTTGCTTTGAAGGCTACCGGTGCTATTGAATCGGTTGTAATTAGAGCTTATATCAATCGGTAAGGGGGTAGTAAGTAATGGCTAATGTTTACACCTATTCTTTTGCAGATACTACTCTGACAATTAATCATCCTTCTTATGGTAGTTATTCTGCATATGGCTCAGGTCTTGGTAATGTTCAGATCTCCATGGCAAACGATGTGACAACCCATGAAGTTTCTGCTGATACCGCAGTTGTTGTATCTAAGTCTGTTAAGAGGAACGGAACGGTTACAATTGATGTAGCCCAGTCTAGTGGATTCAATGAGTGGATCACTGCTTGGGCTAATTACATCGAGCAAGCTCCTACTTCTGAGTTTGCAAACACTACTATGGTTATTCGTAATACTTCCACTGGTAGAACTTACACTTGCACTGGTGTTACTCATCAGAAGAAAGCGGATGAATCTTACCAGAGTACTTCTCAGAATCGTTCTTGGACTTTAATGTGTGCAGATATTGATCAGGTATAAAGGAGTAAAATAAAATGGAAAAGAGAAAGACAGAAGATATTTTTGAGATTAGTGGAAGAAAGTTTATTTTGACAAAATATGACCCTTTGACTGGGAATTATTTGCTTGTTAAAATTTTATCGTTTGCCCTTCCCTTTGGTCTTACTGATAAGATTGCGGATAAGATTGGAATTGACATTAGCAAGAATGTAATGCAGCAGATTACGAAGAAAGATTTTGTTGAACTGCAAAGAGATATTCTTAGCACAGTATATGAACAACTTCCTGGTAATAGGGCTCCTTTGATTAATGACAATGGGTCTTATGGAGTAGCAGATTTAACGATGGGAATTACAGTAAATCTATTAATTGCTTCTTTAGCTTTTAATTTTGCTGGTTTTTTCGAAGACGCAGGGTTGAGCGAATTGCTCAGCGAGCATATGGATTCAGACCCTGCGAATATCCAACCCTAGACGCTAGAGTATATTTACCGGTAATATCCGGTATGTGGAAACAGCATGAATTATGGGATGGGACGTATACGTTTGAAGACTGGCTTGATGCTATAGAAATGATTCTTGTTAAGAATGAAAATCAAGACAGGTATTACAATTATATTGATTCTAAAAATGCGAGGTGAGAAAGCTTGCCACTGTTCAGAAGTGTTCTAAAAGAATACCTTGTAAAAATTAAAACCGAAGTAGATCAAGAGGCTAAGAAAAGAGCTTTCTCAGAAGTAGATTCAACTAAAAGCAAATTATCTAATTTAATGAATTTTGTTGGCTCTGGTACGTTAAAGGCTGGAGCTATGGTTACATCAACAATAATGGGAATAAATTTGATGATAGGAAAGACAATAGAAAGTGTAAGCGATGCAGATGTTGCAGCTGGTAGATTTGCTAGAAGAATGTGGACTACAAAAGAAAATGCACAAGCTTTGTTAACCACATTTGATGCATTAGATACCAGCTGGGAAGATTTATTTTATATGACCAATGAGGAGTTTGAAAGGTTTATTCAGCTGAAAGAAGTAGCCCAGAGTCTTACTCCTCCCGATGATTTGAATGACACACTTGTATTAGTAAGAGACATTGGTCAAGAAGTGGACAAACTTCAAATTATTTTTCAATATGCTCAAAAATGGTTTACTGCTGCTTTTGGTGCATATGCTAAAGAAGACTTAACTGAAATTCGAAATGATTTTAGGACACTAAATGACTATTTAATCAGGTATTTGCCTATTGTAACAGATAAGTTAGCACAATTTGCATATATAATTTTTAGACTTGGTAAAGCTGGTGTAACGGCAATCACAAGACTCGCATCTGTTGTATTTGATTTTCTTGATAGATTACCAAATAGTACAAAGGCAGCAGGATTGGCTGTTACTGGATTTCTTGGTTTGTTAAAGTTGGGTCCAATAGGAGCAATTATTGCGGCAATATTGGCTTTACTTCTTTTGTTAGATGATTTCTTTGTCTGGCAAAAGGGCGGGAAATCTTTGTTAGGTGATACTTGGCAAAAATTAACCGATATAATGGAAAGCCAAGATTCATTGTTGGATAAATCTATTGATAAATTAGAAAGAATATTTGGAATAGTAGGAGATTTATTTGAAGGTTTAGTGGACATAACAACTGCTACTATTGAGTGGGCAGATGAAATGGGTATTATAGAAGATATATTCGGAACAATTGGAACTGTATTAGATCAAATTATGGCAATAATAGATTTCTTCCTTACAATAGGAGAAGGAATTGGAGGAGCAACAAAGAATATAGGAAAGTTTGTAAAGGGAGAAATTTCCTTTATGGATTTACTTAGAAATTTCTGGTATGGTGCAAGTGACATGGGTGGTAAATTATCAGATTCGTTCTGGGATTTTGTTTTACCATTCTTTGGAACAGATAGAGAAACTTTGTTTGGGAATAGACCTTCAAAGGAAGACTATTTAGCTTCCCAGTCTTCTAATGTTAATTGGGGAATGGAAGCAGCCGGTGCTTCTGGTTTTGGTACAACAAATAATAATTCTTCTGTTGTAAATAATCAGACAAATAATATTACTGTACAGCAATCAAGGAATGATACTGCAAGCGGAACTGGATATAAGATTGCAAAATCTTTAACTGATAACAGGGATTTCTTTAGCCAAATAAGATAAGGAGGTGAATCATAATGGCTTATTTCCCTAAAAACTTAGAAAGTTTTAGAACGATGGATTATGATTCACTTCTTTATTGTAAGACAAATATTGGTGGATATTTTTTCGATGGATATTTGAATTTATCTGTAAGTTCCAATTTAGAGATAACAACTCATCCTGTTGAATCTGGTTCTGATATTACAGACCATGCTTATCTGAAACCTAGAGAAATTACAATGACCATACTGATGTCTGATGCGCATGAAAGTATGGTGGCTGGTCAGTTTGAAGGTGGATGGTCGAGATCTGTATCAGCATGGAATGTGCTTGAAAAAATTCAGCAGGATAGAATAGCAGTATCTGTATTGACAAGAGTCGGATTGTATGAAAATATGTTAATTCAAAATTTGGTAGCAGATGATACCGATCTACAAATAGCTGGTTTGAAAGCCCAAGTAACTTTGGTTGAACTACCGGTTGCTAGAGTTAGAACCGTTGAAATAAGTTTAGCTGACCAAACTACAATAGACACAGAAATGGGTAATATTTCAGCAACTTATCCATCTGATACAGAGCTGGAATCATTGCTTAGTATGCTTGCTGGCTGGGTTGCAGGAGGTTAGTATGTATAAGATTCCATTAACTAATTCTCCTAATCAAACGTTTAGTACTACAATTCCGATTAATGGAGAAAATAAATCTTTTGTTTTCAATTTGAAATATAATTATGTAGCAAAGTATTGGTTGTTAACAATTTCCGATGCAGCTACAGAACAAATTTTGATTGCAAATATTCCATTGCTTTCTTCTACTTTCGATTTTGCAAGCATTCTAAAGCAATTTGAATATAAGCTAATTGGCAATGCGTATGTTGTTCCTGTATATGATTTTTCCTTAAGTGCTCCGGATAATACAAATATAGGAACTGATTTTGCCCTTATGTGGGGTGATAATACGTATGTCTAATGTAATTTCAAAAGCATATCCTTATGTTGGAAAATTCAAAGTAACTTCTTTATATGGATATAGAAAAGCGTTTGCTACTTCACAAGGAACTTCTAGTTCAGGTCATAGAGGACTTGACTTAGCAGCTACAGATGGAAATAAAAATATTGTTAGCTGTGTATCTGGTGTAGTATGCGAAGTAGGATATACAAGGCTGAGAGGAAATTACGTAATAGTAAAAGGGTATGATGGATTCAGTTGCTTATATCAACATTTAGCTTCTATTTCTGTTTCAGAAGGTCAACAAGTTTCTTGTAAGCAGAAATTGGGAGTGCAAGGTGCTACTGGTAATGTATCTGGATCGCATTTGCATTTAGAGGTTGGTGTTGGCGAAACGGCTGGTGAGGTGTACAATAGCACAATAAACCCAGCCGATTATCTTGGAATGCAGAATACCTCTACTTTAGTTGGAAAGCAATTTACGGGTAATGGTTTTATTACTGGAACCTCTGATGATATTATATCAACAAATAACTACACATCTTCTGTAACTGTTGATTCTTCCACATCTACAAGCACGTCTGGTGGGTATGCAGATATACTACTTCCTTCAGGCGAATATTATCAAGTAAGGCAGGACACAGTTCTTCTTGGAGATTGGCTGTTTGGCAGAAGGTATCGTATTTTTGTTGACATAGGAAATAATAAAGCATTTGATGTATCTCAGCTTAGATGCGTATTTGAAATTACAAAGTCTGGATATGCAGAACCAAATTATTCTATTATAGAAGTATATAACTTAAATCCAAAAGACGAAAATAAAATGATTCAGCAAGGTCAAAGAGTTGTAATAGAAGCTGGATATGTAGGTAGCCAATATGGTAAAATTTTTGACGGGCAAGTAGTTCAAGTGATTAGATCTAAAGAAAATGCAGTTGATTATGTAATGACAATAGTTGCAATGGATAATGATAGATATTCCAGCTATGGGTTAATTAATGCTTCTATTTCAGCTGGGCAGAATGCTAGAGATGTAGTTGATACTTTATCTAGATCTGCAGCAGTTGCAACGGAAGTTGGTCATATAGCTCAAATGGATATTACATATCCAAGAGGGAAAGTTCTATTTGGAATGTCTAAAGATTATTTATCTCAGATAGCTTCAAGTGCAAATGCCACATATTATTCTGAAGACGGAAAAATAAATATAATAAGCATAGCACAACAACCAAGCGAAAGAATTAAATCTTATGGACCAAGAAATGGGCTTTTGGGTGTTCCATCTCAGAATGAGCTAGGTATATCCTGTGAAGTACTCCTAGATCCATCTGTTAATATCAATACGTTTTTTCATATTGAAAATGAAACAATAGCAGGTTATCAATATACACCTGGTCAACCGCTGAGAGGACTTGACAAAGAGGGAATTTACAGAGTAATTCGTCTTACTCATAGGGGAGATACTCATGGCAATGATTGGACTACTTCTATAGAGGCTGTAAGCCAAGCTGGAATTATTCCTTCTATGCTTAGTTCTGATACATTTTATGGGTGGTAAATTGGGGTTTACAAATTGAAAGTTTTGTGATATAATATAAGTGATGGAAAGTTGGTGATATATTTGGGCCAGGTACCAATTAGTCAAGCTTATGCTGGCGACAAGGAAAAGTTTAAGGCTTTCAAAAACGACATTATGTTTAATGTTCATTGTTGCTTGCCTTGTATAGTTCAAAGTTTTGATAGAGAGAAAATGACAATTGATGCACAACCTGCAATTAGAGAAAGAGTAATTGGTGAGGATGGTCAAATAGAATACATCAATTATCCTTTGCTGATAAATGTTCCAGTATTACAATATGGTGCTAAGAATTATTGTATTTCATTTCCAATAGAAAAAGGAGATGAATGCTTGGTATTCTTTTCAGATTTATCAATAGATAACTGGTGGTTAAATGGAGACGTTCAAAATCCAGTTGAACAGAGAAGACACGATTTGTCTGATGGATTTGCAATATTTGGAATTATGAATCAAGAAAAGATGAAAGAAAATAAGTTTAATGAAGAACCTCCGTTAGATGGTTTATCAATATTTGATACAAAGTCTGGAGCTGGTATAACTTTGGTAGATGGAGACGTGATGCTTACCGTAGTTAATGGTACATCTACGAAGACGTATTCAATGACCGACACATTCAATTTAGTTTGGAATGGGTAATGGATATGATATACAGAAGATTAGATCAAAATGGCGATTATTTATTTGGAAATAATAAGCTTGACTATATGTCTGGTAAAGAAGCTATAGCTCAAGCTGTAAAAACTAAGATTTGCTTGTTCTATCAAGAATGGTGGGAGGACATTTCAATAGGAATTCCAATGTTCCAATCAATTATAGGAAAGGTGTCTGATACCAATCTTCAAATGGCAACAATTTTGCTTGTAACTCAAAGGATAAATGAGATACCAGAAATTCAATCTGTTGATAAAGTAGATGTTGACTATAATAATGAAGATAGACTATTAAGTCTTAGAGTAGAAATTACTTCTATCTACGGGTCGGATACTGTGGAGGTGAATATCTAATGGCCTATTTTTCTCCCTTTATTGATGAGTCTGGACTTCATATTCCAACTTATATTGACTTAAGAGATCAATTAATAGAAGAAATAAAGCAAATATATGGTCAGGATATTTACCTTGACCCAGATAGCGCCGATTATCAATTTATTTCGATTGTTTCAAGAAAGATTTTTGATAGTTATAGTTTGGCGGCTTTAGTCTACAATAATAGAACTCCTATAACTGCAATTGGAGTTGGACTTGATAACAATGTAGCTTTTGCAAATATTGAAAGAAAGGGAGCTACTTATTCCACTGTTAGTTTGACTTTAACAGGGGTAGTTGGTACAGTTATTAATAATGCTAAGGCAATTGATGAAAGCGGTTATAAGTGGAGCATAGAAAATACAGCAATTGGACCAGATGGCTATGTAGCTGCTAATGCTACTTGTGATACAATTGGTAAAATTGGTGCGCTAGCTGGATCAATTAATAGAATCGGAACTCCAATCTACGGATGGTTATCAGTTACAAATCAGTTTGCTGCAACAGAAGGAAATGATATTGAAACTGATGCAGAATTGAGAGGTAGATATAGTTTAGCAGTTAGATCTTCTTCAATGACTGTGTTTGAAGCTATTCATGCTACTGTTATGGCAATACCGGAAGTAACTAGAAGTGTAGGATTTGAAAATGATACTGCCGCAGCAAGTACAGGGACTGAACCTCCAAATGTTCCAGCTGGATTACCACCCCATTCTGTTACATTTGTAGTAGAAGGCGGGGTTGACGAAGAAATTGCTAAAGCCATTTATAATAAGAAAACACCTGGATGTTATACAAACGGAACAACAGCAGTAGAAATTATGAGTGAAGCTGGAAATATTGATACGATTAGATTTTATCGTCCTACATACGTTAATGTATATGCAAAGGTTACTGTTAAAAAACTTCCTTCCTGGAATGATGAATTAGAAGACAAAATTGAACAGAATATTGTAAATTATGTTGAAGGCTTGAATATTGCAGATGATGTTTTAATTTCTATGATTTGGTCCTCCGCTATTACTGCTATGGAAGATGTAAAAAATCCTTCTTATACGGTTACAGCAGTTCAAATCGGTAAGTCAAGTAGTTCTTTAAGTTCTAACGATTTGGATATTCAATTTAATGAAGCGGCTCAATGTCAAACTGCTAATGTAACGGTGGTGTTTGCATAATGGCTGATAGTAATGTTGAATATCTTAGATTAATAACTTCACAATATGCGGATAAACCAAATTATAATTCTTTTGTAGAAGCATTCTTAAAGAAAGTAAGTCCTATAAATGATTGTATGACATCGTTTGATACGATTTTTAATTTGAATACAGCAGTAGGAGATCAGCTTGACTGGTGGGGGTCAATATTAAATGTTAGCAGGGAACTTCCGATTTCTGATCCCGATATTCCTTCTGTTTTAACAGATGATCTATATAGAATTGTATTAAAAGCAAGAATTTATTCTAATATGTGGGATGGTTCAATCTCTGGTTTGCAAGAAATTATTGATAATACGTTTGAAAATATTACATATCAATTGGTAGATGGACAAGATATGTCAATGCAGATAGTTTTGATTGTACCTGATGCCGATCCAGCTTTGATTGCTTTGTTGTTAAATGGGTATATTTTGCCAAAGCCATCAGGTGTGAATATCTCTTATACAATTCAAGAAAATGCTCTATTTGGTTGGGATTCTAATACTGGCTTTATTAAGGGCTGGGATCTTGGTATTTGGTCGGATAATTAGTAGAAATTTTTTATATTTACCTATTTACATTTTACTAACTTTGTGATATAATATAATCAAGGAAAGGGAATACTAAACGCATAAGTTTTACAAGGAGGAAATTAAAATGTACAAGGCTCAATATTTCGTAGAAAATCACAATGGTGGATTTTGGTGTGCTTGCAATTCTGATAAGTTTGTTGATAGAGATGGAGAATACATCAATCTATTCAAGACTTTGAATAATGCAATTGAAGTTGCTAAAGAATGGAAAGCAAGTTTTGGAGGTAAAGTAAGAATTGTGAAATGGATGAAAGGAAAACGGTATTGGAAAGTTCTTGGGAATGAAATTTAAGGAGGAAAGTAAAATGGAAATTACTAATGAACAAATTGAGAAAATCAAGAAGCTTGAGCAAGAACTATGCAAGGAAGCTATAATGGCTAATAATGAAAGTGGATATGGTTCTGATACATCTAGAATAAAAGTTGCTAGATGGTCAATAGCATTTGATATAATGAATGGAATACTGGGAATTGAACCAGACAGATTCAATCAAGGATAGGGAGTAAAAAACTCCCTTCCTTTGTTATAAAAGGAGTGAATACAAATGTCTGTAAAAGATGCAATTGAAAGCTTTGATGGCTTTAACTTAGGCTATGTAAGAATGATCAGCTACTTACAAGCAGGCGGGGAAGCTAAAGAAAGAACTTTAGACACGTTTACTACTGATGAGCTTATGACATGCATGGATTGTAGTTGCTTAGCTTACTATAAGATTGGCTCTTATGCATATATAGTGTATAAGGAGGGATAACATGGGAAAGCATTTTAAAGCTGTAATTGATAAAGCAATTTCTCATTGTGTCGTAAAAGATGAAAATATGATTGGGCTCCCGGAGCTTTCTGACACTTGGACTTTAATTAGTAAAAATAGTCTAAAGTATATAAAGAAGGATGGAAAGATATATATTGATTTTGATGAAGCCGTTAAGAAAGGAGTAGATCCTAATTATTTGAAAAAATTATCTGGCTTTAAGAAGATGTATGGAAGAGGTGATTTTTAATGCCTACTAATAATATTCTTTTGTTTGATCAAAATAAAGGAAATATGATGGGTGATACCGAGTATAATACAAACCAGCAAAGGTTGAATGGTGTACAATCAGGTATTGCTAGCAGTCAATTACAAAATAAGTTTCAATATCAAACAAGCTTAGTAGCATATGCGATTGCAAGTCTTATGTATAACAATGGATTGGATGCAAATGATGCAAGTGCTGTTTCTGCTTTTGTATCTAATCTTTCTAGTACGTTAGTTCAAAAAGTTCTTGATAAGGCTTCAACTGCAGAAGCTAGAGCTGGCACTGTTAATACAAAATGGATGTCTCCAGCTTTAGTAAAGGCAGCAATTGATTTTACATCAGTTAAATTATCAGGATCTACTATGACTGGTCCATTGATTTTAAGTGGAAATCCAACTGCAAATCTTGGTGCAGCTACCAAGCAATATGTAGATAATGCAGTAGGAGGATTAATAAAAAGAATAGCTTCTGGAACAGTTGCTGCAGTAGGTAAAGTTACTTTACCAGAAAACTTGTCAAACTATGATATACTTCTTTTTAATTTTTCAAGTAATTATGAAGAACAAAGAAATACTCAATATTTTGTAAAATCTGTAGATAATGATTTCTTTTCATTTGTTGCATATAGACATCCAGTTAGCAATGGAGCAATATTATCAAAAATTAATTCAGATAGATATGCTGTCGGAGTATATTATAAAATGGGTGATAGTGTGGGATTACATCCAATAGTTAGAATGAATAATACTATTACATTTTCTGCTGAGTTTAATGCTTTCCCTCAACAAGTAACGTATACTATATATGGAATGAAAGCTTCGTAATATATTACATTACAGCATATACTGTTACATAACTTGTATTTGCATCTTCATAACTTACTTTGAATGAAGTGCTAAATGTAGCGCTTACACCGCCCCATATTCCATTTGAAGCACTACTTAATGATGGGGCAAACTTAGAATTATATGTTTTTGTATATGTTAATACATATGAATCGTATTCATTATCAAAACGAAAACCAAGAATATTTTTATTTGTGCTATCAAATAGAGTAAATACTGCAAACTGAACACCTACTTTATAAACTGAGAAAATTGAGAAAAATAAAATTCTTGCATTTGATACATTGGTATTAAAATTTACTGCTACATTATTAGAAACTGCTCCATTATAAACTGTCTTTATCACTCCTCCTACTGCATTATCTACATATTGCTTGGTAGCTAAATGTGAATTTGTAGTAGGTGTTTTACTGCTTACTGTTCCTGTAAAAAAAGGAGAATATAAAATGAAATTGATTAAGAACTACATGACAAACAATGATTGCTATAGAGCAAATAAGAAAATCACACCTACTCACATTGTTGTCCATGATACTGGAGTTAAGAATAGAAATATTAAAAGGTATGTACAGCCGGACGTAGAAGGAATTGGAGTTAATGTAAATAATAATGATTGGAATAGACATGGAGTAGAAAAATGTGTCCATGCGTTTATTGGTGAATTAGAAGATGGATCTGTAGCTACTGTTCAGACGTTGCCTTGGAATTATAGGGCATGGCATTGTGGATCTGGTTCTATTGGTTCAATGAACAATTACGCTATTGCATTTGAAATTTGTCAAGATTTAGATAGTCAATCTTATTTCATGTATGTGTATAAAGAGGCTATTGAGCTATGTGCATTTCTTTGTAAGAATTTCAACATCTCTGTTGACAATATTATTTGCCATAAAGAAGCCCATGACATGGGGTATGCATCTAATCATAGTGATGTAATGGAATGGTTTCCTTTATATGGGAAATCTATGGATGATTTTAGGAAGGACGTAAAAGAAGAAATGGAAAAGGATATCAATAACATTCCCGATAGCTATGCTGAAGAAGCTTGGAATTGGGGGATTAAAAATGGATTAACTACTGGTGAAAATCCAAAGAACGAAATTAAACGTCAAGATACGATGTTAATGCTTTATAAGTTTTATGAAAAGTTTATTAAGGAGGGATAATAAATGAACAAGCTCTTAAATAAGCTTGCCGATTTGATTGACGTAAAATCTATTGTTACGATTAGCATGACTGCTGGAATGATTGTAATGTTATGTGGAGCAGTCGAACCTTCCCAAGAAGCTACTACTTTGTTTTCAACTGCTTATGGTTCTATTATTACTTATTTCTTTACTAAGAAGCAGGACAATGTTTAATGGATGTAGCTATTGTGTGTGCTTTGATAACATCTGGTGCAACGGTTGTAGTAGCAATTATAACTGCTGTATCAAATGTTAAAGCTAAGAAGGAAAAGAAGGAGTTTAGTCAAAAGGAGGAGGAGCAATACAATGAACGGCTTTTGACCATGGAGTTGTTATCAGCTAATTGTAAATTATCCACCGTTACAGCAAAAGCTATGTTTAACCATAAGACGAATGGGGACGTACAAGACGCATTTGATTCTGTAAAGGAAGCACAAGAAAAGTATTTCGACTTTATTAATGGTATAGCTGCTAGAAAATTATCGAAAAAAAGTTGAAAAACTTTGCAAAAAAACTATTTACAAATGCATTCATTTGTGTTATAATATAATCAGGTTAAGGGAATAGGAAAATCCGAAAGGAACCTTAATACTCAAAATATAAAAGAGGATAAATTATGAACACGATGTATGCTAAGAGTAAGATTGAGAAGTTGATGGCAGTAGCCAACCATCCCAATACAAACGAAAACGAAGCTCAAAGTGCTTACAATATGGCCAAAAAGGTAGCAGAAAAATATAAAGTCCTTACCTGGTTCTTCCTTACCTATGATAATTCTGTAGTTAAAAATAAGGTTGATCAATACATTCTGAACGATCGTTATCGTTGGGTTGATCTTACAAATACAATCTATGATTTATTCTTTGCAGAATTTGATATTCAAGGTTATACATTAATTTCTAGAAAGTCTAATTATTATGCTAATATTATTTTGAATGGAACCGAAAAGCAGGTAGAATTTTTGGATGAGGTATATAAAATTCTTCTTAAAGCTAAGAATCAATTTAAGAAGGGATTCAAAAGTAAAGGTATCGATTGTCACCACTTCTTTACATGTATTGTTGTAAATGGTTTTCATGGCGATCCAATTGAAAAAGATAATGAGCTAATTGCAAAGGCCTATGATACTGGTAAATTAATTCGTGATATGTATGATAAGAAATCTGGGATGGGGTGGTAACACCCCTCCCTATCTATTAGGAGGTATAAGATGACGAATAGGAAAGATTTCCTATTAAAAGTAAAAGTAGGATCCATTATAGCATTTCGCCAAGGGGATGAACTATTCTCTGGTAAGGTAATAGAGCTCAGACCAGACAAACACCAATTTGTTGTCCGTACTAAAAGTTGTTCTATTTTCTTTGTTGAATATAAAGACTTCATTTGGTTAAAGACCGGTTCTCATTGGCCTATTGGTATTTTCAATGCCCTTAAGTATCGCAAACTTACATAGTTTATTCCGTAGAATCAAATAACGTCTATAAGTTTACATGATTCATCATTGCCAGTCCATAAATTTTTAATCAAAGTCCTCTGGATGAGATCTGTTCCGTCCGTAATATAATCCCATTACCTTCCCGAACAGATCTTCTCTATCGACCTCAAATAAATTAAGGAGTGTAACGTTATGCCAAAAATTAATCTGCAAGACTTAATGGACGATATTGTTCACATTAATAACCAATTGCAAGGCCTGAATCTCTTGTTAAAAAATAAAAAGCAAATGCTAAGCAAATATTTCCAACAATCAGGCAATCGCAGGGTAGACGGGGATGAGGTAACAGCCTACGAACAAACCCGCACCAAAATAGAATATGACATTCCAGCAATCTTAAATAAATTACCAAAATCCATTACTTCTTTGTTTATACACAAAAAGTATTTTGTATCAGATTGGGATGGGTTTGTATCTCTATGCAAATCACATGGAATTAAACCATCAGAATTAAAAAGCTATATAACTGTACAGCAAGAAGTTGACCAAGCCAAGCTAAACCTACTATATGATAAGGGAAAGGTATCATTAAAAGACTTAGAAGGTTGTTATGAAGCCACCGTAACCAAAAGTATTGCACTAAAATTTCATAATATTGACAAGGAGATACCCATTTCCTAATAAAAGTACTAAGCCACGCTCGGGATGGGTCTATTTTCAGCTATGTCAGACTTATTAAAAAATCAAGCCGTTTTTGAACTAGCCCTCCAATATTATGGGCTGGATAGGCCAGAAATACTATACAAAACACTATGCCCATTTCATAGTGACAAAAATGCTAGTTTGCAGATCAATAAGCAGAAATGTTTTTGGTACTGTTATGGTTGCCATGCTAAAGGCGGCCCCCTTGAACTTGTAAAAGGAATGGAGCCAAATTGGTCAGATCTGAAATGCATAAGTTTTTTGACGAAATTAGCAAAAAAGCAGAATGTCCCCCTATATAATAATATATATAATATATATAATATAAACAACAATAATTCCTCTGTTGAAACAATAAGTTTTTTGGAAAGTGTAAAATTAAGCAAACAGTATTATGACACACTTCCCTTTGTTGACTGGTATAAACCAAATAAAAATACAGCAAACGCAGAAGAAGCAAATTTGTGTTTGGCTTATATGAAGCAACGTGGATTTAATTCCAGAATCTTAACGGAATGTGGAGCAAAACCTTCCCTGAATCCAAACTATCCAATCTGCATTCCTTTGTTGGAAAATGGGAAATTTATGGGATATGTGATGCGCACATTTGACAAAGAGCTGGAACAAAAACGGAAGTATTTGTACAACAGAGGATTTCGAAGGGAACGAACATTAGCAGGAAATATAATCGGTGAATCCGTATTGTTAGTAGAAGGATATTTGGATTGCTTAAAAGCACAGCAATTTGGAATCAAATCCGTAGTAGCAATCCTCGGTTGGAAAATAAGCAATACGCAAATTAAGAAATTAGTAAAGAAAGTAAAGGTGGTATACTGTGGATTAGATAATGATGAAGCTGGTGAAAAGGGATATCGTTATTTGAAGCTAGTTTGTAAGCAATACGGATTGCAATTGAAACGGATTCGATATCCAAAAAGCATAAAAGATTTTGGTGATATCCAAAAAGGAAGCAAAGAATTAGAAATTGTAAGGAGACAATTAGAATGGAAAAAATGATTTATATTGGATTGTTAGTTGCCTGGCTTGGATTTTTCCTTTCGCTTTATTCCATTTTCAAACCAAAAGGCAAACAGTATTGGATTCCAATTTTCCTCAGTTTTATCTGCTTTGTTTGTAGTATTGCCATTATAAATTGATAAAATTTACTATTTACAAATCAAACAAAATGTGTTATAATATACTTGGGGAGGAAATATGTTTGTAGTGTCAAATGAAATGGTAGGATCGAATGGTAGCTTTTTCGTTGTGAAGGAAGCGAACCAAAACGAAGTAACAGCACTTTGTTATACCAAAGCAAATGCAGATTTAATTGCAAATGCTTTGAATTTAATGCAAGGGTATGAAAGGATGTTAAACAATGGATCTAATTAAAAAGATGAAAGACAGGATTGCAAAGTCCGGTACCTCAAAGAAGGAAATCTTATACTTTGGAAAAGATTCCGTAAAACGTGTAAGATTTCTGCAGGAGTTGGATGAAGGATATACATTCCAATTCCATTCAAACTGGGATCCCTCGATTTATGAGCTGTGCGAGGATCCGGAAGACCATTCCGATTGTAAGCGTTGTAAAGAAGGGATTGCACTCCAAGATGAGTTTGCTTGGTCCGTTTGGAGCTATGATGATCAAGCAGTTCGTATTCTGAAATTCAAGGCTTCTGGTGTTTCCCCGATTCCTGGGCTGATTGAAATGTTCGAGGAATTTGGAACCATTAAGGACAGAGACTATAAGATCAAGAAAGTAGGATCTGGAATGGGTGGTTCCTATGTTGTAACTCCTCTGGATAAAGAGCGGTTTAAGAATGCGAAGGCTAAGCCGTTTACAGAAAAGCAAATGTTAGATTTGTTCCGTGAGGCTTATAAGCCGAAGGACGATGAAGAAGACGAAGATGAGGAAGAGGAAACAACCACTAAGAAATCTAAGAAAAATAAGAAAGCTAAGAAGGAGAAGACTTTACGCAGTAAGTTCCTTGAGCTTGAATGGGATGATTTGAAAGAGCTTGCATTGGAAATTGGAGTAAGCAAAAAGACAATTCGTGGATTTGATGAAGATGAAGAAGAGTTGGTCGATTATTTGTTTGATGAATACGAAGAAAATGATTTGGAAGATTTGTTAGAAGAATATGATGAAGAGGAAGATGAAGACGATGAAGATTGATGGTGTAAAAATTAGTAAGAAGGAAGCAAAAGAGCTAATTGAAGAACTTAAGAACAAAGTAGAAAGACTTGAGTTATCAGATAGTGATAAACTTACCGAATTATTTGAAATGCAAAAGAGTTTGCAGAGCCAAATGTTTGGAAAGGAAACACCGATTGATTCTGTTGAAGACTACCATTACAGCATGACGGCTTTGGTATCAGAAATTGGTGAAGTATTAAGTGCAGATAAGAGATGGAAAAATGCAAGAAATAGTTATTATTCAAGAGAGGAAAAACTTGAAGAACTAGTTGACTGCATGGCATTTTTGGTTAATGCAATTTTGTATTCTGGATATACACCAGATGAATTCTATAAAGCATTTGTAGAAAAGAATAAAAAGAATTTTGAAAGAATAGGCTAAAAAGCAGGGTTTGGCTTCGTGCCGGGAAAGGGTGGGTAAAACTTGAAAAAACTATACTTAATGGTAGGGAGAACTTTAAACAAAAGAGTTACTTATGAAATAAGAAATAAAATTGCTGGAATTTCGTTAGCAACAGATTTAACGGTAGTTGATACATTCAAAGGGAATAAATTGCAGAGCTTGTTGAAAGGTATTAAATGTAAGTTTATAAAATATAACGTAAGTGGTTTAGATAATTGGAATGAAATAGAGCAATACAATAAAGAATTTGTAGAAAAGTATGGAATTCAAAACTTTATGTTGGTTGGGTTGGATATGATGACTGGCATAAAGTTTGATGACAGAAAGCAAATAGAAAGAATTTTAAGTAGATATCAAAAAGAACCAACAATTGGATTGAATTATGTTTCTACAAGAAAAGTATTTGAAAAGGTAATGCTTATAAAGAATTGTGCAGAAGCTGGGATTAATACAATGCATTTTGTAATTGATCCGCAGGAAGCTATTTTACAGGCAAAAAGATTTTATAAGTTAAGAAGAGAAGATTGTGAATATTTACCATCGTATGAGTTATCTTTAATAACTGATGGAATAGAAGTATGTAATAACGATAGAAAATACGATGTAGTGTTTGGTTGTGGAGCTCAAACAAAAGACAGAGAATGGGTATTGAAAATAAAAAATAGATTAGAATCTATACCAAAATCTAAAATTATTATTTTAACAAAAGAGAATGCAAATGAAGGCATTCCACAAAAAGAATATGTAGAAAGTTTAAGAGAGGCTAGATTTACATTTGTAATTCCAAGTTATGATAGAACCACGTTTAGTATTGTAAGATTTATGGAAGCAATAAAGCAAGGATGTATTCCTCTAGTATTTTCTAATTGTTGTTTACTGGAGGTGAAAGACACATTTCCACAAATTTATAAGGTAATAGCAAAAAGTTTGTTAGTTGAAAATGTAGGAGAAATTAAGCAAAAGATTAAAAACATGACATTAAAGGAAATGAAGCAAATTCAAATTGAAATTATGCATGACAAAGAGCTTCGCAATGCAATAAGTGCAAAACGTATGCGAGAAGAATATGAAAAAGTTTTAATTTAAGTATTTACAGATTAAGAAACTTGTGCTATAATATATAGGGGGTATTCATATGATTTTAGTTGTAGAAGGAACGAAGCAATCTGGAAAATCAACTTTTATAGAAGAAATGAAAAAGTTGGTAAAAGTACCAGTAATAAGATTATATGATAGAGATCTATTAATGTTTGATGTAGATCAGAAATCCGCTCAGTTTGCAAGTTGTTTAAGTTATGTAAATGCAGCTATTCAAGTAGATCAAGCACTGGATGGAAGATGTATTATAGTTCATGATAGACTACATTTGTCTGAGTTGATTTATGGCAAAAAAGTAAGAAATTATGAAAATGAAAATATGTGGTTAGTAGATAAGAAGCTTGCAGATTATGGAGCAAAAGGTCTGTTATTCTTATCTGAAAATACTAAAGAAAGATTAGGATATGAAACATATAAAGAAGGATATGAAAAGCTATCGGAAGTGTCAGCAATCGAATGGTTTGTAATTAATTTAGATAGCACAAATGGGGAAATTTCTTCTTCGTTTTTGTTGAAAATTATGCATACATTATTGGAGGAAAAAGTATGAATATTGGGTATAGTTTTTGGGGATTTTTAGGTGACTATAAATTTGATAAAGATGGAAATGAAGTAAGCACTCCAGATGGAAATGCATTTTATAGTTGGAGTATTATTAAGAAGTTTCAGGATTATGGTCATAAAGTAGTTTCTTTAATGCCAGATAGAGATGAACCTGGATATAAGAAATTGGGTGATAAGTTATTTGAAGCATTTTGCATGGAAGAAAGAGCAAAAGCATATAGAGATATGGCAAAAACAGAATATAAAAGTTTGAATGAATTTAAGATAATTGAAATATTAAAGGAAGTTTTATCTGGAATTGATTTAATTTTGCTTGAGTGGAGATTTTTAATTCCGGGAAGAAATGACGGGATGGCACCACAACAGCCAGATTATTTAATTCAACATTATATTCTGAAAATTGCAAAAATGAAAGAAATTCCAGTAATTGTATTTGACCTAGATTATAAGTTGACAGTAGACGACATTGCAAAATATGGGATTAATTGTATTATTGAATTGGGTGATAAATGGGATGGTAAATTCTGCAAGAGAGTAGAAATTCCGTTTGATTTCGATTCAATTCACTGGTTTCCAGTTAATGAAAATTGCAATGGTAGATTGGTTTATATTGGGAATAGATATGAGAGAGATCAAAGTGTAAATAAATATATCGAGGGAATTAAAGGAGCTATTGTATATGGAAATTGGAATGAAGGCGGAAGAGAAAGCAGCAAACAATGGCCAAATATCGAATTTAGAAATAGAATTACTCAAAAAGAAATGCGAGATGCATACTCAAACGGTGATGCAACTATTCTCCTTGCCAAAGACGGATATTATAAGAAAGGATTCATGACGGCTCGTCTAATTGAATCTATTTTCTATGGAGTAGTTCCATTTTTCCCGGAAGAATTCGGAGACGAAGTAATTAAGAAATATGCTGGGAAATTTGCTAGATTTTTGAAGGTAAGTAGCTCAGATGATATTATGGTAAAACTTCAAGCTTTATCTGGATATGGTAATAAGCTAGAAATTATTTCTTATTTAAGAAGCCATTTGAGATTTATGGATGCAAAGAACTTTGTTGATAATGTATTAGATATATATGATGGATATATGGGGTGGTTAAATGAACAGTGGTAAAAATTTTGCTGTAGTATATAGGCAGTTGATTCAAGATTTGCTATTTACTGGAAAAGAAGTTGAAGCAATTAGAGGAAGGAAAACAAAGGAAATTTTGAATTATAGCATTTGTATTGAAAATCCTGCTTCTAATTTGGTGTATATAAAGGGAAGAAAATTTAGCATTATGCATGCAATCCAAGAATCTCTAGGATTAGTAATTGCAAATAATTCTGTTGAATTTGCTTCTTTATTCAATGAAAGAATGAAGGATTTTTCAGATGATGGAAAAACTTTATATGGATGTTACGGGAGAAGAATTTCTGGATATTTAGGGAATGTACGTGATAAGCTAGCTATGGATAAAAATACTAGAAGTGCAGTGCTTAGTATTTATAAAATAGCAGATGTAGCAGTAGTTACAAAAGACATCCCTTGCACTGAAACTATTCAATTTTTGATAAGAGATAATAAGCTAAATATGATTGTAAACATGAGAAGCAACGATTGCATTTGGGGAACTCCGTATGATATATTCATGTTTACAAATTTGCAGATGGTAATGGCTAATTCGTTAGGAATTGAAGTTGGCAAATACTATCACAATGTAGGATCTATGCATTTGTATAGTGATATGGAAGAAACAGCATATTCAATGTTAGACAACTTATTTGTTGATATAGAAAAAAGAAATAGAAATACATTATTTGAATGGACGATGCTAGCGACGAGCTTAAGTTCATTTGTAAGATATAAGGAAAGAGATGGAATAAGTTTATCGTTAATAGTCGATATGATGGAAGATGATTCTTATGGGATGGCAATATTGAAGGAATTGGAATATAGAGAAATGATTCCAAAATGTGTAGACGATGAAAAATTAAAGAAGGAACTGTGGCTAGCTCCTTTTACAAAGAGGTGGAAACTTTGATAGCAGATTTGCATAGGCATACAGAATTTAGTCTATTTGATGGATTTGGAAAGTCATTGGATTTAGCTAGACTTGCAAAAAGTTATGGATATGAAGCTCTGGGAATAACTGACCATGGAACTGCATCAGGATTAGTAGAACATTATCTTGCTTGCATGGAAGTCGGAATAAAACCGATTCTAGGTGTTGAGGCATATTTCCAACCAAAGTTTAATAAAGAAAAGAAAAGGTATCATTTGTGCATATTTGTAAAGAATTTGGTTGGATATAGAAATATGTGCAGAATGTTATCATATGCAAATATTCATAATTATTATTATAAACCAATTGTAACATTTGAATTGTTGGAAAAATATCATGAAGGATTAATTGTTTCAACTGCTTGTATTGCTGGTTATGCTTCACAAATGATTATGAATGAAAAGCCTTTGATGGCTGAGAAATTTGTGAAGAAGATGAAGTCTATTTTTGGTAAAGATTTTTATATTGAAATCCAACCATATAGACTTTCAAAGCAAGGCTTACAGGAAAGTGTAAATGAATTCATGATGGCAATTGCAAAGAAGCATAAAGTAGAATGTATCTTAACTTCTGATTCTCATTTCGGAAGAGAAGAAGATCTGGACACTTATGTAAAAATGCATGAACTTAGAAATCATGAAGGTGTAGAAAAAACTTATAAAGAAAGATATATGCCAAAGCCTAATGATCTTAGAAGAAGATTTGAAGATATGCATGGAAATAATCCATGGTTTACATCTAAAGAAATTTACAGATCAATGGAAAAATTGATTGATAAATGTGAAGCTGATATATTTAAAGATTTACAGCTAACATTACCAGTATATGATGAGAATGTTGATAGTGAAGAATTACTTCTTAGCGAGATTAAGAAGGGACTTAAAAAGAGAGGAAAATGGAATAAAGAATACTGGAGTAGATGTAAGAAAGAATTTGAAGTAATTAAAGAACATGGGTTCCATGATTATTTCTTGATTGTGCAAGATTATGTCAGGTATGCAAAAAGTCAGGGGATTGCAGTAGGACCAGGAAGAGGTTCTGTTTGTAATTGTTTAGTAGCATATGCACTTGGAATTACAGAAGTAGATAGTATTAAGTTTGGATTAGATTTTAGAAGATTCCTTAGAATGGATAAGAAAAAACTTCCCGATATTGATCTTGATTTTGAGACAGCAAGACGAGGAGAAGTGATCAAATATCTTATTAAGAGATATAAAGGAAAAGCTGTTCAGATTTGTTCTTATGGATTGTATAAAGTAGATAACACGCTAAATGATTTGTTTAAAGTATGTGGTGTAGATGATGAAAAAGAAAAGAAAGCAATTAAACAATTTGTAAGAGATAATATTAATTCTGATACAGCTGAATTTGATTACGAATCAGTGAGATATTCGGAGAGGTGCAAAAGATTTAATGTAAAATATAACTTTATAATTAAGCATTTTAGCAAAATGTATAAGAAAATTCGATATATAGGAACTCATGCAGCAGGTGTAGCAATTGTTGGAACAAATATTTTTGATTATATGCCAATTGAGAGGCATGGTCAAAATTTTAGTTCAGCATATGATTTGAATAATTTGGAAAAGATTAATGTTACTAAGTTTGATATGCTTGGGCTTAGAACATTATCTATTGTGAAAGAGTTGGAAGATTTAACTGGAGAAAAATATGATGATAGCTGGACGGAAGATGAAAAAATTATAAAAGCATTTAGAGAAGAAAAGACGGAAGCAATTTTTCAGTTTGAAAGAAAAGCTGCAGCAGATATTTTAGGAGAAATTGAAGCTGATTGTTTTGAGGATATAATTGCAGCAAATGCTTTGAATAGACCTGGTCCATTAAGCTTGAAAATGCCAGAGCAATATGCGCATAACAAGCTAAATAAAGATGAAATGGAAAATAGCTTGTTTACAAAGTTAACACAAGAAACTTACGGTACAGTAGTATACCAAGAGCAGGTAATGAGTATCTGTGTTAATATTGGTCACATGGACTGGGGCGAAGCAGATAA
>ERZ1643251.845-NODE-845-length-39018-cov-45.975002_pt1 | contig 39018 bp, 40 predicted proteins | sample MGYA00579261_ERZ1643251 | MGnify/ENA primary metagenome ERZ1643251 (study PRJEB29033, sample SAMEA4952267) | chicken gut metagenome | biome: Broiler Chicken; feature: Gastrointestinal Tract; material: Caecum | place: Ireland | collected 2018 | study: Broiler... | reverse complement strand
TTACATTTTAATTTCACATTATGAAACTGGAATTTACTTTTTCAATTCACGTTTTATTTTGTTTTTCTTAAATTTTATCATTTTCTAACAAATTATTTTAATAAATGGTGTCCACGTTAGGAGTTGAACCTACAATCTTTCCCTTCGGAGAGGAATATTCTATCCATTGAACTACGTGGACATAAAAATATTATAACAAAATAACCTAAAAAAAACTAGCGTTTTAATTTTTTACTAGCCTCTTCTAATGTTTTAACTTCATATCCAATATATTCATTTAATTCTTTTAATAAAATTTTTAAAAAATAACTAGGATTACTTAATAATTCCTTATCATGTTTAAAATCTTTTAATTCAGGAATTGAAGATATAAATTTTATAACTTTAAAAGGTAATATTTTATTATGAATATTCCATATTATTCTTGACATATTTTCTTTAAAAAGTTTTTCCGAATCAATATCTACTCTATTGTAATCCATAGTATCAATTAAATATAATCTAGTTTTATTATATATAACATTAACAGGACAGACATCAAAAACACTAATTCCTAAACCAGATAATTTTTTAGTTGCTGTAATTAAATCATCAAACATGTTTATTAAATTAATAATTCTTACTCTATAAAGATTATGTATTTCAAGATTATCACCATTTATATATTTCATCAAAACACCAATAATTTCTTCTTTCAAATAAACAATATTTTGAACAAATACATAATTCGGTATATTAATATCTTTAAACTGTAATATTTCTTCTTTTTCTCTTTTTTCATAATTTGGGCCACATAAATGTTTAAAAACAGTTCCTTTATCAAGTCTATAACAACTACCTTCAGAACCAAGACCAATAAATTGCAAATTTTTAATAAAACAATTTAAATGCTCTTCACTTTGAAAATGCATATCTTTCATGACTAACCACCGATCATATATAATAGCAAAATTATTTTATTTGTCAAATTCTTTTAAATATTCGTGTAAATTAAAAGCAACATCTTTTGGTAAAATACTTTCTAGTTCTTCTAAACTTAATTCTTTTAATTTATTTAAACTTTTATATTTTTTAAGTAATAAAGTTCTTCTTTTTTCCCCTATTCCTTCAATATTGCTTAATACGCTTTCTAAACTTCCTTTACTTCTTAATTGTTTGTGATAATTAATAGTATAGTTATGAACTTCATCTTGCATTCTTTCCAAATAATGAAACAAATTAGATTTTTTATCAATATCTATTTCAATTATTGGATCAAAAGCTAATAACTTACTAGTAGCATGTTTATCATCTTTTTTTAATCCTATAACCATGATATCTAAATTTAATTGACTTAATATTTCACGAGCGATATGCATTTGCCCTATTCCACCATCAACAATTATTAAATCTGGTTTATCTAAATTATCTTTTAATACTCTAAAGTATCTTCTATATATAACTTCTCTCATTGTACCATAATCATCATTTTTATCTACAGTTATTTTATATTTACGATATTCATTTTTAGCTTCTTTTCCATCGATATAAACAACCATCCCAGATACGTTAAAATTACCAAACAAATTAGAATTATCAAATATTTCAATTCGATCTAGTTTATCTAATTTCAAAATGTTTTTTAATTCTTCATTAGCAATACTTGTTTTTTCTTCATCTTTTTTGATTAATTCAAATTTTTCATTTAATAATATTTTAGCATTATTACATGCCATATCAACTATTTTTTTCTTATCACCTTTTATTGGACTAAAAACTTTAATATTTAAATATTCACTTAATAAGTTAGTATCAATATTATCGGTCACTAATATTTCTTTTGGTTTAATAATATCTTTATCATAAAATTTAGCAATATAACTATTTAATGTATCATCTACTTCATCAATTAAAGGAAATATTTTTGAATGTTTACCTATTAATTTAGATCCTCTTATAAAAAATACTTCTATAGATAAATATCCTTTATCAGTATAATATCCAAAGACATCTCGATCAACGTTGTCACCCATTTCAACTTGTTGTTTAGTTAAAACCAGTTCAATATAATCTAATAATTCTTTTAATTCTTTAGCCTTTTCATAATGCATTAATTCACTTTCTTTTAACATTTCTTCTTTAATTTTATTAGATACAATACTATGATCACCTTTTAAAAATTTTACTATTTCATTTTTCATTTCATTTATTTTATTAATATCAACATTGTTGGTACAATAACCTAAACATTGGTTAATGTGATAATATAAGCAAGGTTTCTTATTATAAGTAGTACATTTTCTTAAAGGATAAATTCTATTTAATAAATTAACGGTATTTCTAGCTGCAGTAACATTAGGATAAGGTCCATATAAATGATTAGTATTTTTCTTTCTATTAATTGTTCTTACAATTGATAATCTAGGAACTCTTTCATCAGTTAATTCAATATAAGGATAACTTTTATCATCACGTAATAATATATTATATTTAGGATTATATTGTTTAATTAAGTTATTTTCTAAAATTAATGCTTCCATTTCGCTATTAACAACAACATAATCAAAATCTTTTATTTCACTTACTAATTTTGCTGTTTTACCAAAATGTGTACCTCTAAAATAAGAACTTAATCTATTTTTTAATTTCTTAGCTTTACCAACATAAATAATATTATTATCTTTATTTTTCATTAAATAGCACCCTGGTTTTTGAGGTACTAAAGATAATTTTTCTTTAATCATTTTATCACTTCCTAAAATCACATTTTTGACATAACTCTTCTACTAATTTATTATTGTTAAAATTAGTTATAATATTTTTAGTTCTTTCTTTATTTAAAATATCACCAAATTCTTCTTTTAATACATTACCCAAGTTAATTACACCTGTATCTAAACAACAAGGAACTACTGTTCCATCAACTAATATACCCAAATGAGTTTTTAAGCCATAGCAAGTTCCTCTATCAGATATAAATTTATTATTTAAACTTGGCCAAGTAAATTCTTTATCTCTATTTAAATAAATATTATTTTTTAATTTGAAATTATTAGTTACTTCATCTTTATAATCATAATATTTTAAAACTTGCTTCAACAAATTATCATTTGTCCAGAATCTGTAAACTATTTGTACTCCTTTACTACTTAAATAATCTCCACATTTTAAAACATCTAAAAGTTTATCTTCATTTAAACTATGTAGTGATATATTAATTTGTCTAACATTATCTAATAATTTGTATTTTTTACTTAATAAAGTTCCATTAGTGGTAATATTAACTTGTTTATTATATTTAAAACATAAATTTAAAATATTTTCTATTTTAGAATGAATTAATGGTTCTCCTTTAATGTGTAAATACAAATAATCAGTATAATCATTTATTTGTTTTAAAATATGCTCAAAATCATCTAAACTCATCTCTTGTTTTTTTCTATTATCCTTAGAACAAAAAGGACAATTTAAATTACAAATATTAGTTATTTCAATATAAATTTTTTTAAACTTTTTCATATTTACTATTTTATCACATTCTAGACTTATTTTAAATAATAAGATATAATTAAATATGGTGATTAAATGATTTCAGTAGTAGATAATATAAATACAATTATTATTAATAAATCTAAATTTATTGCTTTAACTTATCACATTGATAATATAGATGAAATAAACGAAAAAATAGAAGAAGTTAAAAAAATATATAAGGATGCTACTCATTATTGTTATGCTTATATCTTAGATAATTTTGAAAAAGCTAATGACAATGGTGAACCATCCGGTACAGCTGGTCTTCCTATTTTAAATGTTTTAAAAAAAGAAAATTTAAATCATGTATTATGTGTTGTTGTAAGATATTTTGGTGGTATTAAATTAGGTGCTGGCGGCTTAATAAGAGCTTATTCTAATGCTACTAAAGAAGCTATAATTACAAAGAAATATAATAAAGGTTATCTAATTAAAGTTGATATTGAATATAACAATATTAAACAAATTGAATATCAATTAAATAATAGTATTATAATTGAAAAGAATTTTAATGAAAATCCTTATTATATTGTTAAAATAACTAAAGATGAATTAAATAAATTAAAAATAAAATACAATATAATTAAAGAAGTATATGTGGAGGAGTTATGAAATATTTAATATTTTTTTTATTTTTGTTAATACCAATTAATATTAATGCTTTAGAAATAAATTCTAAACACGCAATTTTATATAACATGAATGAAGATATGGTTTTATATGAAAAAGATGCTGATACTAGAACTTATATAGCTAGTTTAACTAAAATTATGACTACTATAGTAGCAATTGAAAATATCGATGATATAAATGAATATGTTACTATTCCTTATGAAGGATTAGAAGGATTGATCGAAGCTAATGCTTCTGTTGCTGGATTTAGATTAGGTCAAAAAGTTACCTATAAAGATTTATTATATGGAATTTTACTTCCATCAGGAGCTGATGCTACTAAGACAGTAGCTTATTATATAGCTGGTAGTGAAGAAAAATTCGTTGATTTAATGAATGAAAAAGCTGAAGAATTAGGATTAACTAATACCCATTTTGCTAATACATCAGGATTAGATACTGATAATCATTATTCTACAGTAAGAGAAATGAGTATTATTTTAAAATATGCCTTACAAAATGAAACATTTAAAGAAATATATACAACTAACAAATACACTACAAGTGATAATTCTTTAACTTTTAAAAGTGTCTATTCTAATTATTTAAATAGATACGATTTAGAAAATAAATATGTTTATGGTTCAAAAACTGGATATACCACTTTAGCAGGTTATTGTCTATCAACAATAGCAAATTATGATGGCGTAGAATATATGTTAATAACAACTAATGCTGATGGAACAAGTAATTATCCTTTACATATCATGGATGCCCAAATGATATATGATTATTATACAAGCAATTATCATTATTTAGATATTATAAATGAAAGTGATACATTAATAACATTAGATACTAAAAATAGTAAAGAAGATAAATTAGAAATAAAAGCTAATGAAACATTTTCAAAATATTTAAATAATGAAATTACAAAAGATGATTTTACATTTGATTATAGTGGATTAAAAGAAGTAGATTATTTTACCGATAAAGGTCAAATTGGAACTTTAAATATAAAATTGGATAACGAAATAATTGAAACTATCCAAATTATTTATAGTGGTGGATTAACATTTTCTTTTATTAGTTTATATCTTGATAACCTTATAATATCTATCCCTATTACATTTTTAATACTATTTATAATAATAAAAGGAATTAGTGTTCTTCTAATTCCTCATCGGATAAAATAGATAAGTCATCTAATTCTTCATCGTCAACTATATCTTCATCTTCCATCATTGTATCCACATCATCTTCATATTCTGAAGTTTCTTCTTGATTTTCTTCATTCATTTCTTCATCATCAACTTCTTCTTCATCTTCGTCTTCATCCATCACAATATCAACAGGAGTTTTTTCTCTTAAATCCCATTCATTTGTATCTAAAAAGACAAATCTTTTATCAGTAGTTAATGAAGTATAATAATCACCTATTTTATTAGTATATTCTTCATCATCATAACCTAAAATATCGCATATTTTTCTAAAAATTGTTGGTGTATTTAAAGGTTTATTTTCTTCTTTTAAAATCAATTCTGTTAAATCAGAATAAGATAAAATTTCTAATTCTTCCTTTGGCATATTTTTAATCAATATAATTACCTCCTTGATAAAATATCATACCCATTTTAGCATATTTTCAAAATGTGTCAATACTATTTTTATAATATGTTGTAACTTTCATAAAATATACTAAAAATTTTACATTTTTAATTTAAAAATAACATCTTGATTAGTAGTTATTACATTATACTTTAAAATTATTAAATTATCTTCAATTATTAAATAATCAGTTAAAATAGTTAAATTTATTAAACTATTTTCTTTTTTTAATAAATACCTACCATTTGTTTCTTTGTTAGGAATAAAATTCATTTCTAATAAAGATTCTTTATTTTCTTTTTTTATTTTAAATTTATTCAAATCAATTGTAGTTTTACAATTTTTTTCTTGATAAATTATTTTATTATTATTTCTTAAAGCTAAATAATTTTCTTCTACTTCTTCGCCATTACTTTTTATTGTTACATTTATATTTATTTTACTCATATTAATCACACTCTTTCGGTAATTATATCATATTTTTTTTATTTTTATCAATAATAAATATAGGTGATTATTGTGAAAAAAATAATTAAAATATTTATAATAATAGCTAGTATAGGATTATTATTTTATGTTGGATTATATTTATATGCATGGATGAGTCCTAAATTAGCTGTCAACAGTGCAAAAAGTTACTATTTTTATGATAAAAATGAAGATTTAATTACTGGTACTGATGAATGGATTAATTATGAATCCTTAGATCAAGATATTATCAATGCAACCATTGCTATTGAAGATAGACATTTTTTTGATCATAAAGGTTTTGATTATTTAAGAATTATTAAATCTTTATATAACAACTTCAAAAGTAAATCAAATAATGAAGGAGCCTCTACTATAACTCAACAATACGCTAAAAACTTATACCTAGACTTTGATAAAACTTGGGAAAGAAAAATTAATGAAGCCTGGCTAACAATAAGATTAGAAACACATTATTCTAAAGAAGAAATAATAGAAGGATATCTTAATACCATTAATTATGGTGGCGTTTTTGGAATAGAAAATGCTAGTAAATATTATTTTGGTAAAAGTGCGTCTGATTTATCTTTAGCAGAAGCATCTATGTTAGCAGGAATTCCTAACCGTCCGAGTGAGTATTCACCTTTTGTAAGTTTAGATTCAGCTAAAAAAAGACAAAAAGTTGTTTTAAATTCTATGTTAAGAGATGGATACATAACAGAAGAAGAATTAAATAATGCTTATAATGAACAATTAGTCTTCGATGATAAAGATGATCCAGAAAAATTAAATTCAATTATGTACTATCAAGATGTTGTAATCGAAGAATTAAAATCAATACCTTCAATACCAAGTTCTTTAATTGAAACCGGTGGTTTAAAAATATATACTAATTTTGATCCTTTAGCTCAAGAAGCAATTGAAAACTCAATAAAAAATAATATTGATACAGATATTCAAGTTGCAAGTGTTATAATGAATCCATCTGATGGTGCAGTTTTAGGTTTAGTTGGAGGCGTTGATTATAGTAAAAGTCAATACAATAGAGCAACATCAAGTAATAGAAGTGTTGGTTCTACTATTAAACCATTTTTATATTATGCAGCTTTAGAAAATAATTTTACAGCTTCAACTACTTTTACTAGTGAAAAAACAACATTTGTTTTTTCAGAAGATCAAACATATAGTCCAACTAACTATGGCGATCAATATCCAAACAAACAAATTTCTTTAGCTGCTGCTATTGCCTATTCAGATAATATATACGCTGTTAAAACACATTTATTCTTAGGAAGTGATGTTTTAGTTGACACAATGAAAAGAGTTGGTGTAAAAACTAATTTAGATAGTATTCCATCACTCGCATTAGGCAGTCAACCAATTAGTTTATTAGAAATGACTAATGCTTATGCTATTTTAGCTAATGAAGGATATAAAGTAGAACCTTATTTTATTAAAAGAGTTGAAGATATAAATGGAAATGTTTTATATGAGCACAAATCGACCAAAGAAGCAGTTTTAAATAAAAGTATAACATTCATTTTAAGTGAGTTATTAGCGAATACATCTAATCCTAATTTTATTGGTTATACTTACCCTACTTCTTACGTAATATCAAATAAATTAACTAAAAAATATGCTATTAAAACAGGAACTACTGAATATGATCACTTAGTATTTGGATATAATAAAGATGTTGTTGTTGGTGTTTGGGGAGGATATGATGATAATAGAGAATTAGCTTATGGAGATTCTACAACAAATAAAAATTTGTGGGCCGATATTATAGAATATTATTTAAAAGATAAAGAAGATAATTGGTACACAATGCCAAATAATGTTGTTGGCGTTTTAGTTAATCCTCAAACAGGAAAATTAGCTAGTAAAGATGATAAAAAAAGCGTTATTCAATATTATTTAAAAGGAACTGAACCATCTAGTGTTGATAATTTAGATGATGCAATTCCAACAATAAAATATGAGGAATAATGTAAAAATTTATAATATTTTGTAATTACTCTTGTATCATTTTTATTATTAATGATATAATAATATGAGAAAAGAGGATAGATAAATATGAATGAAAATTCGTTTAATAATTTAAGTCAAAACAATAATGATAATTCTCAACAAGTTCAACCTGTTCAACAAGCTCAACCTGTTCAACAAGCTCAACCTGTTCAGCAAGTTCAACCTGTTCAGCAAGCTCAACCTGTTCAGCAAGTTCAACCTGTTCAGCAAGCTCAACCTGTTCAACAAGCTCAACCTGTTCAGCAAGCTCAACCTGTTCAACAAGCTCAACCTGTTCAACAAGCTCAACCTGTTCAACAAGCTCAACCTGTTCAGCAAACTCAACCTAACAATAAACTAGAAATAGTTAATCCATTAAATCCAGATGAAATATTAAGAACAGAAGAATTAAAAGCTAAAGAAGAAACAGGAGAAAATGAAACTGGTAATGATAGTACACACAATAAACAAAAGAAAAAATCCAACAAGCTAATTATTATTTTACTGTTAATTATTTTAGTAATTGGATTAATAGCTTTAATATATTTTAATTTCTTTAACAAACCAAAAACATCGCCTGGAACTACACCTACTCCACCAACTGAAGAACCAGAAGTAAAACTTACATTAAATGATATTGTAAATAAATTTAATGGTCATAGCAATTTACAAAATTTAAAAGATTTAGGATATAATTGTATAGCAAAAGCAGAAAATGACAAAATTATTGTAGATGTTAATGAGATAAATTTAGAAAATAATACCAACCAATATATATTTACATTAGAAAATAGAAATTTTAAAATATTAGAAAATAACAGTGATGAAATATACCACATATTATCCTTAACATTAATTGATAGTATTGGAATGGTACATGGACTAGAAGAAACTGAAACAATAACATTGTTAAATTCAATAGATTTAACTACAACTAGTGTTGATGGAATATCTTTAATAAAAACAGAGAATGGTAATGAAATAATTATAAATATTGATACAAAAATCGATACTTCAAGTTTAAAAACAATGTATTTTGATATTAATTATTTAAAAGAACAAGAAAGTTTTATTAAAGATTCTGGAACGATAACTCTTGAAAAAGGAAATTTAAAATTATATAAACAAGGCGATGATAATGTAACAACTATCATTATTGCCGAAAATGATAATTTATCTAATTTAACATATAATAGTATTTTATCTATTATTGAATTGTTGTATCCAAACGAGTTAGAAACATTTAAAACTAGTTATCCAAAATTAGTTACTACAGCATTTAATCGTTATTCAATTATTGAAAATCCAGAATTAAAAGGGGACTTTAAAAATTACTTTGAACAATATCAAAACGATTATAAATTTATAGAAATAAAAATAAATAAGAGCGTATAGCTCTTATTTTTTCATATATTTATTAAATTTATTAAATTCTTTTGTCTCTAAATCAGTTTTAGACAATTGTTCAAACAATTTCTTTTGATCACGTGATAATTTATCTGGAACAACTACATTTAGAACAACATACATATCACCCTTACGATAACTATGTACATCTTCTATTCCTTTTCCTTTTAATCTTAGTTTATCGCCTGTATTACTTCCTGGTTCGATAGTTAATTTAACAGTACCAGTTATAGTAGGTATTTCTTTTTTACAACCTAAAACAGCTTCAGTAATAGTTAAAGGTACTTCTAAATAAATATCATTACCATCTCTTTCAAATAATTCATGAGGTAATACACGATATTCTAAATATAAATCACCATTACCATATTCACTATATTCTCCGTAACCAGATACTCTTTGTTGATTGCCAGTATCAACTCCGGCAGGTATTTTAACTTCAATATCTTTATTTACCTTTACTTTACCAGTACCTGAACATTTGCTACAACTTTTTTTATAAGATCTACCTTTCCCCTTACATTTAGGACAAGTTGTTTTTGTCATAAATGTACCAAATAAAGTTCTTTGTTCAGCAGCTACTGTACCTGTACCATGACAAGTTGAACAAGCTTCTTCATCAAATCCACCTTTACCACGACATTCATTACAATCAGTATAGGTATCTAAATTAATTGTTTTTTTGGTACCAAAAGCAGCTTCTTCAAAAGTTAAGTCAACACGCATAACTTTATCTCTACCTCTTGATTTTCCTCTAGAACCACCGCCAAAATTAAAACCAAAACCTGAACCAAATATGTCTCCAAATATATCTGAAAAATCAAATCCAGAGAAATCATATCCACCAGCTCCATTATTTTCAAATGCAGCATGACCAAATTGATCATATTGTTTTCTTTTTGTTTCATCGGATAATACAGCATATGCTTCTTGGCATTCTTTAAATTTTTCAGCGGCATTTTCTTCTTTAGAAACATCTGGGTGGTATTTCTTAGCTAGTTTTCTAAAAGCTGATTTTATTTCATCTTGAGTAGCTGTTTTAGAAACGCCTAATATTTCATAATAATCTTTTTTCATAACAACACCTTCTTACATAAGTTCTTTAAATTGTTCAATAAAGCTATCAAACATTTTGATTGCTGATTCGATAACATCTTTTTTAGTAACATCAATACCAGCTATTTTAAGTTCATTAATAGGATAATCAGATCCACCACTACTTAAGAATTTTAAATAATTTTCTAAAGCATTCTCTTTTTTATTTAATATGTTATCCACAATATAACATGCACAAGATAAGCCTATAGCATATTTATAAACATAAAAATTATAATAGAAATGTGGTATTCTTTCCCATTCATATTTTATTTCATCATCAACTACTACATCAGGTCCAAAATAATCTAAATTTAATTTGTAATAATTATCACATAATACTTCGTTAGTTAATACGCCACCTTGTTCTTTTAAATTGTGCATATCTCTTTCAAATTCTGCAAACATAGTTTGTCTATAAATAGTAGCTTTAAATAAATTCATTAAATTACTTAAAATATATTTTTTATCTTCTTTACTTCCTTTATTTAATAAATGAAAATTCAATAATAATTCATTTACAGTTGATGCTACTTCAGCAACAAATATTTTGTAAGAAGAATATTGGTAAGGATTATTTAAACAAGAGTAATAAGTATGCATAGAATGACCTAATTCATGAGCTAAAGTAGATACATCATTAATAGTACCTTCATAATTTAATAAAACATAAGGTTTAGTATCATAAAAGCCACTAGAATAAGCTCCTCCCCTTTTTCCTTTGTTATTATATACATCAATCCATCTTTCATCAAAAACTTTATTTAGATTTTTAATATAATCTTCACCTAATACGCTTAAAGCTTCAATTACTAAATCTTTAGCTTCTTCAAATGTATATTTTTTAGTATTTTCTTCTACTAAATCAACATATTGGTCATATAGATGAAACTCATCTAATTTTAAGAAATCTTTTTTTAATTTAAAATATTTATATAATACACTTAAATTATCTTTAACAGTTTTAATTAAATTATTATATACTTCTTTATCTACATTATCACTAAATAAAGCAGCTTCTAAACTAGAATCATATTTTTTTAATTTAGCTAAAGTTGTTAATGTATCAACATTACCAGCAAAAGTTGAACTAATAGTATTTTTATATTCACCATAGGTAGTTAATATCTTATTAAAAGCTTCTTTTCTTACTCTTCTATCTTTAGAATGTAAAAATACACTATAGTTACTTTCTGTTAGTTCTACTTCTTCATTATTTTCATCTAATATTTTCCCAAACTTCATATCTGAATCAGTTAATAATTCATAAGTTTCACTACTATTATTTAATGAATTACTTAAAGATGATAAAACTTCTTCAATTTCTTTAGATAAAATATGCTTTTTAAATCTAAATAAATTACTTAAAACAAATTCATATTCTTTTAATTCTTTTTCTTCTTCATAATATTTTTCAATTAAACTATAATCAATACTCATTAATTCTGGCTCTGCATAAGCATCTAGTTCTTCAAACTTAGTTAATAAATTTTTAACTTTACCTAACATTGCTTGATATTTAGTATTAGTAGTATCTTGATCATTTTTTAAATTAGCATAGTAATATAATTTATATAATTTTCTTTCTAATTCATTAGATAATTTTAAATAACCTAATAAATTACTAGCACTTTTAACTAAATTTCCTTGATATTTAGTTATATCATTTATTTCTTTACTTACTTTTTCATAATCTTTTTCAAATTCTTTATCTGTCTTATAGATTAATGTTAAATCCCATGTATACTTAGTTTCTATTTCATCTCTTGTTTTTTGTAATTTTCCCATATATTCTCCTTTACACTAGAAAGTTCTAGATGACCTAGAACTTCCTTATTTTTCTTCAAATTCAGCATCTTGAACATCGTCTTTTTTATCAGATTCAGTTGTATCAGATTGTTCTGCTTGTGCCTTTTTAGCTGCTTCTTCATAAACTTTAGTTGCGAATGCCATAGCAGTTTCATTTAATTTTTCTTTCTTAGATTTAATATCATCTAAGTTATCTTTTTCTAATGCTTCTTTTAATTCTTTAATTTCTTCTTCTGCTTTTTCTTTATCTTTAGCATCAATCTTATCACCTAAATCTTTAATTGATTTTTCAGTCATAAAGATTAATTGTTCAGCTTCATTTTTAACATCTGCTTCTTCTTTTCTCTTTTCATCAGCTTCACGATTTGCTTCAGCTTCTTTTACCATTTTATCAATTTCATCATCAGTTAAATTAGTACTTGCTGTAATAGTGATAGCTTGTTCTTTATTAGTACCTAAATCTTTTGCTTTAACATTAACGATACCATTTGCATCAATATCAAATGTTACTTCAATTTGTGGTACACCTCTTGGAGCAGCAGGAATTCCTGTTAATTGGAATCTACCTAAAGTTTTATTATCACTTGCCATACTTCTTTCACCTTGTAAAATGTGAATATCTACAGCAGGTTGATTATCAGCAGCAGTTGAGAATACTTGTGATTTACTTGTAGGAATTGTTGTATTTCTTGGAATTAATACAGTACATACTCCACCTAATGTTTCAATACCTAATGATAATGGTGTTACATCTAGTAATACTATATCATTAACATCACCAGTTAAGACACCACCTTGAATAGCAGCACCCATAGCAACTACTTCATCAGGGTTTACACCTTTAGATGGTTCTTTACCTAATTCATTTTTAATAATTTCTTGAACTTTAGGAATACGAGTAGATCCACCTACTAAAATAACTTTATCAATATCTGATTTAGATAATTTAGCATCTTTCATAGCTTTTCTAACTGGTTCTAAAGTACTTTCAAATAAATCATGACATAATTCTTCAAATTTTGCTCTTGTTAAACTCATTTCTAAGTGTAATGGTCCATCTTCACCTTGAGATAAGAATGGTAAACTGATTTGAGTTGTAGTAACTCCTGATAAATCTTTTTTAGCTTTTTCAGCAGCATCTTTAATTCTTTGCATTGCCATTTTATCTTTAGATAAATCTATATTATTTTCTTTTTTAAATTGTTCAACTAAGTAATCCATGATTCTCTTATCGAAATCATCACCACCTAATTTATTATTACCACTTGTAGATTTAACTTCAAATACACCATCACCTAATTCAAGGATAGATACATCGAATGTTCCTCCACCTAAGTCGTAAACTAAAACAGTTTGATTTTCATCTTGTTTATCAAGTCCATAAGCCAAAGCAGCAGCAGTTGGTTCATTAATAATTCTTTCAACTTCTAATCCTGCAATCTTACCAGCATCTTTAGTTGCTTGTCTTTGAGCATCGTTGAAATAAGCTGGAACAGTAATAACTGCTTTTGTAACTTTTTCTCCTAAATAAGCTTCAGCTGTTTTCTTTAAATCTCCTAAAATCATAGCAGAAATTTCTTGTGGAGTATATTTTTTACCATTAGCTTCTACTTTTTCATCAGTACCCATTAATCTTTTAATAGAATAAACAGTATCCTTATTAGTTACCATTTGTCTTTTAGCAGCTCCACCAACGATAATTTCTCCGTTTTTGAAAGCTACTACTGAAGGAGTTGTTCTTTCTCCTTCTGGATTAGCTATAACTTTAGCTTCTCCACCTTCATATACACAGACACAACTGTTTGTTGTACCTAAGTCAATACCTATAATTTTACTCATATATAATCACCTTTCCTTATTCACTAACTTTAACCATTGCTGGTCTAATAACTCTATCTTTTAAAATATAACCTTTTTGTAATACTTCAAGTACCATACCTGATTCAACACCATCACGTTTTTCAGTCATAATAGCTTCATGATATGTTGGATCAAAAGGTTTATTGTTGCCATCTATTTCAATAACACCATAACTTTTTAAAATGTTTACTAAATTACAATAAATCATTTTAAATCCTGATAAGAATTTAGATACTTCATCATCTAAATTAGTATCATCCATCTTTATAGCTCTTTCAAAATTATCTAAAATAGGTAGTGTTTCTTTAATTAAATCTTCATTACAATATTTTAATAATCTTGATTGTTCTTCTTCTAATCTTTTACGATAATTTATAAATTCAGCTTTACTTCTTAATAAACTATCTTCTAATTCTTTAATTCTTTTTTCATGTGGTGGTTCAGGATGTTTATGTTCTGGATGTTCATGACATTTACATTCTTCATGTTTGTGTTCATGATGTTCATGACATTTGCAATCATCATGTTTATGTTCATGATGTCCATGACATTTACATTCTTCGTGTTTATGTTCATGAGGTTTATGATTTTCGTGTTCTGGATGTTTCTTTTCTTCTTCCATTTTAATTACCTTCTTTCATATTTTCTTTAATATATTCTAATAAAGCAATAACTTTATCATATTCCATTCTTTTTGGTCCTACCAAAGCAATAGTTCCTTCTTCACCATTTGCTTCGTATTTCATCTTAACTATTGTTACATCATCATCAAATTCTGTTTCACTACCAATATATATGTTAATGCCATTATCATTTTCTTCTATTTTATCAACGATTTCTTTATCTTCAAATTTACTAATAATATCTCTTATCTTATCCGCGTTATTAAACTCTGGTTGCATCAACATATTTTTTCTTCCTGTCATTGTAACAGATTCTTTAGCGAAATCGGTAAATGCTGTATAAAAAGCATTGTATAATACCTCATGTTGTTTAACATATCTAGCAATAATAGGTTTTACTTCATACTCTAATACTTTACCCACTTCATTTAATTGTGTACCAATAATCATTTTATTAATCAAATCAACGGTTTGTTTAATATCATTCATCGATACATTTTCTTTAATAGTTAGATTTTTATGTTCAACATGACCTTTATCAGTAATAACAATAGCAATTAAATTATGTTCATTAATAGGAACAACTTCTACTTTACTAACACAATTATCTTTAGAAGATTTACCTAGAACTATTGCTGTTAAATTAGTCATCTCTGATACTATTTCCATACTTTTAGAAATATAGTCATCTAGCATTAATGATGAATTATTAACTATTGTTTGTAATTTTAACATATCTTCACCATTTAATTCTCTAGGTTCTAAAATATGATCAACATAATATCTATATCCTTTTTCACTAGGCACTCTACCTGAAGATATATGTGTTTTTTCCAACAATCCAGTTTCTTCTAAATAGCTCATTTCATTTCTTATTGTTGCACTTGAACAATTTAAAATATCACATATTGCTTTAGAACTTACTGGTCTAGCTGTTTTAATATAATCTTCCACAATTATTTTTAGTAATTTAGTTTGTCTATCATTTAACATAAATCACCACCTTTTAGCAGTCTATTTTTCTAACTGCTATTTCATTATACTATTATATGTTAGCATTGTCAATATATGAGTGCTAAAAAATTAAAATTTCGTATTTTTTCACAAAAAAGATGTGTATTTAACACATCCTATACTGTGGATAAGCCTAACCTTGCCATTTTCATCGGCAAGATGTGTATTGCTTCGTTTAGACATTACTATTATTCCTACTAAATTTGCTTATTGTAATACATATGGTGAATTTGGAGTACCTTCACCTCCAGTGAATGTTATATCTGAAGTCCCTGACTTCAGATATATAACTGCACGAACGCCGTAACTGCCCGACGGACTATAGCTGCTGAGGGAGCCATAGTAGTGGACGTCGCGAACGCGAGACGAACCAGATCTATTCATTGTCCAATAGTAATCTGACGTAGTTGGATTTTCGATTGTATTTACATCTGCAAATGTTTTGGTACTTGATGTACTTAAATCAATATCGTTTCCACTAAACATCTCTCCCACTGTTGGTAATCCAACATTTGCTGTTATAATCGTACTTTGTGGCAAAGTATAACTACTTCCCATTTCATACATTCCTACTCCATATGTTCCCGTTGTTATATATTTACTATCTATATTCTCAATAAATTTATTTAATACATTTGTATATATTAAATCATTTGTTGTTATATTATCTTCTGCATCAGTTGCCCATGCACTTGTTATTGGAAGTAATCCATTTAGTACTACTTTGATACTATCGCTATCTTTACTTACCACTCTAAATGTACACATATTATCACTTCCACATGCATTATCACTTCCACTATATGGTACATTAATATATTCTCCTACTTGTACTTCACTTGTATTTGTCACTTTATTTGCTACTTGATAATTGTTCGCAAGAGTACCATCTCCTGTGATGGTTAGATCAGAAATTTTTATAACTGCACGAACGCCGCTACTGCCCGCCGGACTAATGTAGTAGAGGATGCCATTGTAGTAGACGCTGCGAACGCTAGACGAACTATGACTATTTCCTAGCCAAAAATAATCTTTAATATCTAAGAAAGAATCAACCTCTCCTGCTCTTTTATATTGTTCTTCATCTAATAATCCTACTTTTTGAGTTGTTGTTATTTCATCTACATCTGTATATATTCCTATATTAAATGTACTTTTTAATATATTAGATTGTATACTACTATCTAAACTATTCAAAAAGTAATCATTTAACCATGTATTGATATAACTTAATTCATATGCTCCTTGAGTTTGCCATACTGCACTGGCTGGTTGGATTGCTGTTAATGGTTGTTGTGTTATTAGTGTTAATGTATTTTTACTCACATCAAATTCCAACACTCTCCATTGATGGCCTCCATACCATAAGAAATTATTACTTACTTGTTCATTTGTTCCAGTATAATAATATAAATTAGGATTTGTACTATCCTTTACTAAACCTGTTTGATTTCCTTCTTGATATTGTGTCAATAAAGTATCTATTAAATTTGGAACTGGTTTGGGCATTTCACAATTTTCACTATATTCAAATTCATATTGATTATAATCACTATCCCATTTATATAATACACAGCCTTCTAATTTTTGATTAGTAACTGGATTTATTATATCTTCTTTTAAAAGACCAGCGTTTATTAAAGTTCCAATTTCAAGTTTCTTATAATTAGAATCATATCCCAAATCATTTTCAATACTATAATCATAAGATGCTTGAACAACACTTTTTATCGTTCTTTCTAACGCTCTTTCTTTACTTTGTTTTATTGATTTATCAATTATAGGAAAAGTTATTAAAGCTAAAACTCCTAATATAATTATAACTGCTAGTAACTCTATTAAAGTAAATCCTTTTCTCATACCATCACCTATAATAATTATAAACTATTATTAAAGTTAATGCAATAATTTAATTTAAATAATTCATAATAATAATGGTGAATTATATGATATATCTATTTATATTTATTTGCAAAATATTAGAAAATAGTATTGCTACCTTAAGATTAATAATTGTTTCAAATGGAAAAAAAATAGAAGGTGCAATATTAAATTTTATATTATCTTTTATATGGATTATATCAACTAGTTTAGTTGTTTTAAACAATAATATATATAAAATATTAATATTCGCAATTGGATCTTTAATAGGAAGTTATATAGGATCTATTTTAGAAGAAAAAATAGCTTTAGGAAACAATATGTTATTTATAATAAGTAAAGAATATAAAAAAATCAGTAAATTAGAAAATACTTATTTAATTAATAAAGATATTTTGATAATTATGGTAAAAAGAAAGAAAAGAAAAGAAATAATTGATAAAATATTAAATATTGATAACAAAGCCATAATAATATCTGAATCAGCTAAACAGTTAGTTTTTAAATAATATTAAAAAGTTTCATTATGAAACTTTTATTAACTATTACTAATTATAACAATTCGACTAGAACAATCTCCTAAATCACTAGCATTACCATAATAATAATAAAAATTAAATATTCCTTGATAAGAAAGAACAGTATTATTTCCTCCTCGTATAAACCATGAACGACTATTGCTTGGAAAATATGAATTGTTTCCATACCATCCTCCAGTTGCAGTTCCAAACGATTTTAAAATTTCCTTTGTTGCATCTCCTAATTTACCACGTTCATGAGTAATATAAGACGTATTATATGTATAACTATCATAATATTTTGAATTTGGATGGTTTTCATTAAAGCCAGCATTACTATTATAAAAATTACCATTAGTATCAACCATATTACCCATTATATATTCATATGCTCCTCCCGACATATCATATATTCCATAAATATTTCCTGTTGTACTAGCTAAAATTCCCAACGTTGTATCATATTTATTACATTCATTACTTGGAGAAGTTCCTTCTTCGGCACCACATCCTGTTATATAGCTAGTGTTATTGTTTAATCCTATTTCTTTATTTCCAATGCCATATTTGCTATGAGATAAATATGCAACTGCTCCCCATTCCATATTCTTCATTATATGACTATCACCATTTAAACTAAAATCTAAACTTACATTTTGAATTGAAGTAAACAAATTAGATACATTAATAAATCTTAAACTACTAATATTTGGCTTAGTATTAATTGTATGTATTTTATCACAATTTGTTTTATTAGGGGTAGTATTACAAGTAGTATCAGTTGTGCTCAATTCAAATTTACCTACCCAAAAACCTGTTAATTCTTTATCTCCAAAAGTGAATGCTGGATGAGTATATGTACTTGTTCCATTTTTTATACTTCCATTTGTATCATCTGTACAAGTTTCGCTATTTGTTCTTGATCCACTTATTGCATCGACACATTCTACTGTTCCGCTACTATTTGTCCCATTTTCAAATTTTATTTGTATTTCCTGTTCATTTACACTTTCATTGTTACCATTAAATATCGTATAGGTATATCTTGGTATCCACACATACCATAATGCTATTTCATCTTCGTTTATTGTATCTCCTACATTTTTACTAACGCCATCAGTTAACACTACAGCGTTGGCCCATTCTTTTGCATTATAATCATACCATTCTTCGTATATATTAGCATAAACCCAATTTGTTCCATCATAATATACTGGTATCATATTATTTAATAATTCTGGACTATTTGCTCCACTATTATCTTTATATAAAATTAAAGGAACTTCACAAGTTTCACTATATTCAAATTCATATTGATTATTAGATTCATTCCATTTATATATTATACATCCTTCTAATTTTTTATTAGTAACTGGATTTATTATTTCTTTTTCTATATAACCAGCTTGCGCTAAAGTTTCAAATTCAAGTTTTTTATAATATGAATTATAGCCTAAATCATTTTTAATACTATAATTATAAGATGCCTCAATAAGATTTTCTATTGTTCTATCTATAGCTTTTTCTCTACTTTGTTTTATTGATTTATCTATTACAGGATATGTTATTAAAGCTAAAACACCTAATATAATTATAACTCCCATTAATTCAATTAAAGTAAAACCTTTTTTCATACCATCACCTATAATAATTATAAACTATATTTCAATTTAATGCAATAACATAATATTATTAGGTAAATAGTAAGATAACCTATTAATTTATAAATAAATAAGGATTATCGGTAATGATATTATAATTATTTAAGTCTTGTTTATATTCATTAATTGTCCATAAAAATGTTTCTTTTTTATTATATATTTTACGATGTTTATAACTTAAAATATTATAATCAAAATTATTATATTTTTTATCTAAATTTATGCCATTTCCTATTATTAATCCACATTTATTATATTTTGAATTAAAATATTTAATTAACTCATAATTAAAACTCGCTATATAAATATTTAACTTATATTTTTTAATTATATTATAAACAATATCAACAAATTCTTTAAAATTATTACTCTCTTCTTTTAATTCAATTAATATTTTTTTATTATTTTTAATATTATCTAATAATTCAGTTAATAAACATATTTTACTAGGATTTTCTTTTGTTCCAAAATTATATTTTAATAGTTTTTTATATTTTAATTTTTTTACTAAACCACTACCATTACTAACTAAATTAATAATTGGATCATGAATTATTACTATTTTTTTATCTTTAGTAATTCTTACATCAAATTCAATTCCATCAATAAAATCTAAATTGATTGCTGTTAATAAAGCTTGTTTAGTATTTTTTTTATACTTACTTACATTTGCTCCTCTATGAGAAATTATATTCAAGATATCACCTATTAAATAATATGAAAAAGACTTTGAATTTTACAAAGCCTTTTGTTTTCCTACAATATGTTGATATATAATTTCATTTATATCTTCTATAGATAACATTTTATTATCAATAGTACAATTTATTTTAATAAAATCATATAATTCAGCTATTTCTAAATAAGCATTTTCGGCGTGTTTTAAATGTTCTAAATTAGATTCATGTTGATCAAAAGATTCAGGTCTATTTTTTCTTATTTCCATAGAAACCTCTAATGGAACATATAAAAATATTTTTATATCTGGTTTTGGTAACTCTAATAAATCAAATTCTAATTGTTCTAACCATTTATACATTTTATGTCTTTCATTAGTATCTTTTATTTTTCCACCTTGATGAGCCATATTAGAATAAACATATCTATCTAATATAACACTATATCCATCATCTAACATTTGATTAATTTTAGCAATATTATATTTTCTATCTGCCGCAAAATAAAGTGAAGCTATTTTAGGATCTACTGCATCAGCACCTTCTTTAAACCAACCATCGCATATATAAGATTTTCCTAAATATGGACCACCTATAATTTTACCAGTTGGAGAATCATAATTAGGAAATGAAAAATATTTTAAATTTGGGATTCTTTCAATTAATTTTTTACTTTGTGTTTCTTTTCCTGAACAATCAGTTCCTTCAATTACTATTATTTTACCTCTCATTTTTTCACCAAAACTTTAATCTTTCCACAAGATTCTTTTCCTTCATTACAAATTTTTCTTACTTCACAATCAGGACCCAAAATAGTTCCATAAATAGGACACTTATCTTTTACTTGTTTTCTTATTTCATTAAAAATATCTCTTATTTCCCATTGGGCCTTATTACAAGTTCTTAAATGAGTAATCCAAGCTAATGTTTTACCATCCATATTGGCTAAAATATTAACCATATTACCACTTAAATGAAAATACACCAAATCTTCTTCCCTTATTCCCATTTTTTTAAACTCTTGATAAATTTCTAAATTTTTATTATATATTTCATTATATAATTCTAAACATTTATTACTTATTGTTCTTGGTATTTTATATTTAGATAAATCATGAACTGGTACAAAATCTGGAATAATTGGAGAATATGTTCTATGTCTAGTAATATGCGTTAAAATGGCTAAAGAAATAGGAATTTGAAATTGAAAAGAAACTTGTGATAATTCTTTTTGATCACCATTATAAATTTCATACATTATTTCTTGACATAATTCTACATTATCCTTTAATTTTTCTTCATATATTTTTAAAGCTTGTTCATATGAATATTGATATCTTTTAATAAGTGCTGCTATGATTATATTTTGATCAATATTTTCAAAACTATTAATTAAGACAGATTTATCAATAATTTCGTATGACTTATCTACTATAGAATCTAATTTTTCTTTTATTTTATCAGTAGTGGAAACTGATAAATCAATAATTTCTTTATAGTATGGAATATTTTGTTTTACTACTTCATATAACTTTTCACCAAATTCTTTTATTTCTGGAATATTACTTTTAGTTCCTTTTGTATATTCTAAAATCATTTTCTTTAAAGTATGAGCGTCAACACCCATGATAATATTACTATGATAAGAATATGGTAAAACAAATCTTGCATCTTCCATAGGAATACCTAAATCAACTAATTTTTGATATGAATCAAATAAGAATTGCATATGTCTTTGATATTTTTCTTTTATTTCATCTTGATTTGGAAGAACGTTTCCATTTTTATCTTTAAATGTTGGTACATAGTAACCTACTTGACTAAAATTAACTTCTCTTCTTGATTTAATCGTAAAAGAAGAAAATCTTTCTTCAATAATTGTTTGTTCAACAATTGGACTAACATTTTCAATACCAAATACCAAATAATCATGATCAGTTATTGATTCATGTCCCATACTAATTATTCTTTTAATTAAATTTAAATTTTTTTCATAATTATTAAATTTTTCCAAAATTTCAAAAGCAGTTCCATTATACCTAGATAATCTACCAGCTGCCGAAACAACTTTTATTCTTTCTTCTAATTTAGTTTTATCATTAGTTCCTAATAATTCTACTTTCATACTACCACCCTTATTATTGATTTTATATTAATTATATTTTTAAGTCAATAAAATTAACTAAAATAGTATTACAAATATAAATATATTTAGGATTTATTTTTAATTTATCAGTTAAAATCAATTTATTTTCTTTTAACATTTTCTTTACAATATCTATACTTGTAATTTCTATATTGTATTTTTTATAAAATTCACTAACATCAATTCCATCTATTTTTCTCAAGCCTAAAATAAATTCATTAGATATAGTTTCATTTAAATCTAATTCATGTTTTTCTGATACATATTTGCAATTTATATAATTATTATATGATTTTGTATTATCATATCTAATATTATCTATATAACCAGAAGCACCTAAACCAAAACCATAATAATTTAAATTATTCCAATAAACTAAATTATGTTTTGATTCATAATTTTTTTTAGCAAAATTGCTTATTTCATAATGATGATATTTATTTAATTTTTTATTAATTAATTTATACATTTGATAATCTAAATCTTCATCAATATTAGATATTTTATCAATATATAATTTTGTATGAGGTTCAATTATTAATGAATAAGTTGATATATGATTAACATCTAAATTTAAAATAAAATCTAAATCTTCTTTCAATTCTTCTAATGTTTGATTTGGTATCGCATATATTAAATCAACATTAATATTAAAATTATATTTTTTTAATAAATTAACTAATTTAATAACATCTTCTTTAGTATGATTTCTATTTAAAAATTTTAAATATTTAGGATTTACTGTTTGTACACCAATACTTATTCTATTAACGCCATATTTTTTTAATAATTTAATTTTATCTAAAGATAAATCAACATTGGTTTCAACAGTAAATTCAATATCATTTTTTTTAAATAAATTAATTATTTTTAATAATCTTTCTAATTGATTTATATCTAAACAAGTAGGTGTTCCGCCACCAATATAAATTGTATCAACTATTTCTCCTTTATAATTAGATTTAATTTCTTTTTCTAAAGATGATAAGTAATTATCTACCCAATTAGAATTATAGTAGAATTTAGCAAAATCACAATAAGAACAAATATTACTACAAAATGGAATATGAATATAAATTGACATAAAATCACCACATTTATTATAACAAAAAGCACTTATTTTTTTAAGTGTTTTTGTTTAGTACTTTCGCCACCTTTAATTTGGCCTGATAACCTATTTTTATTTAAAACATCTTGTACTTGTTCAGATAATTCTCTATCTTTTTCTAATAAAATTTTTGTCACATCTCGATAAACTACAGTTTTACTTACTTTAAAAAATTGTGCAGTTTTTCTAATCGTTGACCCAGTTTCAAGTATATAATTTGCTTCTCTTAAAGCTCGATCATAAACTTCAATATGTTTAACCATATTTATTTCCCCCTTGAGAACGATATTATACACTCATTTTTATATTTGTCAATCTTCATCAACTTTTAAAACAGCTAAGAAGGCTTCTTCAGGTATTTCTACTCTGCCTACCATTTTCATTCTTTTTTTACCTTCTTTTTGCTTTTCTAATAATTTTCTTTTTCTTGAAACATCTCCACCATAACACTTAGCTAAAACATCTTTTCTTACAGCTTTAATAGTTTCTCTTGCTATTACTTTATTACTAATACTTGCTTGAACAGGAACTTCAAATTGCTGCCTTGGAATCATTTTTCTTAGTGTTTCAACAATATTTTTACCTCGTTTATAAGCAAAATCTTTATGAACTATAACACTTAAAGCATCTACTACTTCACCATTTAATAATATATCCATCTTAACTAAATCACTTGATTTATAACCTATTAATTCATAATCAAATGAAGCATAACCTTTGGAAATGCTTTTTAATCTATCAAAAAAATCATAAACAATTTCCGATAAAGGTATTTCATAATGAATATTAACTCTTGTTTTATCAATATATTCCATTGATATATAATTACCTCTTTTATCTTGACACAATTCCATTATAGGTCCAATGTAATTAGAAGGCACGAAAATGGAAGTTCTAATATAAGGTTCTTTTATATCTTTAATTCTAACTTTATCAGGCATTTTACTTGGACTATCTATATTAATAATTGTATTATCAGTTAATTCTACTTCATATATAACTGATGGACTAGTAACAATCAAATTAATATTAAACTCTCTTTCAATTCTTTCTTTAATTATTTCTAAATGTAATAATCCTAAAAAGCCACATCTAAATCCAAAACCTAATGCTTTAGATGTTTCTGGCGTAAATTCAAGTGATGCATCATTTAATTTTAATTTTTCCAATGCTTCTCTTAAATCAGGATATTTTGATGTTTCAATTGGATATATTCCTGAAAATACCATTGGTTTCATTGGCTTATAACCTGGTAATATATCACTAGCAGGATTACTTTCTAAAGTAATTGTATCTCCTACTTTTATATCAGATATATCTTTAATTGAAGCACATAAATAACCAACTTCCCCAGCAACTAATTCATTTTTCTTAACTTCTTTAGGAGTATTAACGCCTAATTCAACTACTTCTTCTATCTTATTAGTAGCCATTAATTTAATTTTATCTCCAACTTTAACCTTACCATTTACTATTCTAATTAATACTACAACACCACGATATACATCATAAAAACTATCAAATATTAAAGCTTGTAACGGTTTATTTATATCTCCTTTTGGACTTGGTACTTTATTTACTATCTCTTCAACTAATTCTTTTATACCAATTCCATTTTTAGCAGATGTTAAAATAATTTCATCTTTTTCAAAACCTAAAGTATCTTCTAATTCTTTCGTAACTTTTTCTATATCAGCATTAGGTAAATCTATTTTATTGATAACTGGAATAATAGTTAAATTAGAATCTAAAGCTAAATACAAATTGGCTAAAGTTTGAGCTTCTATCCCTTGGGCAGCATCAACTACTAATATAGCGCCTTCACAAGCAGCTAAAGATCTTGATACTTCATAATTAAAATCGACATGCCCAGGTGTATCAATTAAATGCAACACATAATCTTTATATTTTAATTGAACCGCATTTAACTTAATTGTTATTCCTCTTTCTCTTTCTAAGTCCATATTATCTAATAATTGATCTTGTTTTTCTCTATCAGTAATCGCACCAGTTACTTCTAATATTCTATCAGCTAAAGTACTTTTACCATGATCTATATGAGCAATAATAGAAAAATTTCGGATGTTTTCTTGTTTCATGTCTAATCACCAATAATATTATATATTAAAAAATATATATTTACAAGAAAAAACTTATAAGTGTTTTCTTATAAGTATAAATGTAATTAATGATAATAAACTTACAAATAATCCTAATTTAAATCCCTTTACTTCATAAATAATTTCGATATCGTGATAACCTTTTTCCAAATCTAATCCAATAAAATTATCAATAACTTTATAATAATCAACTTCTTTGTTATCAACTAATATTTTAAATCCATCATCATAAGGAATGCTTAAAAATAAAACATTATTATCATCAACATTAATATTACCTTTAATATGATTTTCTTTAAAACTAGTTATGTTTAATTGATTATTTTTTAAAATATTATATTTATTTATAAATTCATCAAAATCGAAATAAGCTAAATAAAGTTCTTTAATATTTTCTTTTGTTATTTCAATATTATCAAAATTATTTTCAAAAAATAAACTGTGATTAACATTATCTTCTAATTTAAAACATTTAAAATTTACACAAAGTTGATAATTTTGATTGTTGTTAAAATTATTTATATTTGGCAACAAATAAAAATCTTGATTTTTTAATTTAAAATCTTCATCTAAAATTTGTTCATAATAAACTTTATTATTTGTATTTGTCATATTATTAATTATTTTATTTTGACAATCAAAAGGATTATTACATTCAAAATTTTCTTTTATTTTATTAGATACCATATAACCTAAGCTTAAACTGTATTGATTTTTATATAAATAGCTATCATAATAATCCATTCCATAAAAAGATTCTGAATAAGCTGATATTTTGTTAGTACTAATTAAATCATAATGTTTTAGTTCATTTAACGAAACAACATATTTAATATTAAATAAACTATCTAATACTAAATAATTATTATAACCAAGCATATTATTATTTGTATTATATCCTATTTTATCATAAAAATCTTTATTTAAATACGCACTAGAAAACCATCCACTAGCGCCATAATAACCATAAGTCAACGGATCATTAAAACCAAACCTATTAAAAAATTCTAAACGATAAAAGGAATTATCATTAATATCATCTAAAATATTTTCTTTTTCTAAATAAATATTATTTAAATAGGTTTTTGTTGAAAATTCATACCTTTCAAATATTGTATATCCATTAAAAAACAATTCAGATATAGCTAAAACAATAAATAATAATTCTATATCTTTATTATTACTTTTAAAAATAATTAAATATATTAAAAACAACATAATACTTATATAAATATTAATATAATTCATTATATCTCTTAAAATTACTAATTCACTTATTAACAAAAAAATTAAAAATACTACATAATACCAAATTTTATTAACATATTTTATATTAATAAATGATTTTAAACAAAGACTAATTATGAAAATATTAAACAAATATATATATCTAAAATTATATCCTATTGGTGAAGATAAGGCATGCCAAAAATTATCAAAAGGTATAAAAACAATATTTAAAACTAAAATTAAAATAAATATTCCTGATAATATTTTTTCTTTCTTATCTATTTTTTTATTGATGAAATAAAATAATAATAATATTATATTAAAAATTCCAATATATAAATACGGATGATAATAATTAAGTATACCTCCTTCAATGTTAGAACCAACAAACAATTTAGATAAAACCCCTAATATATCTGTATTAAATAAATAATCTTTAGCACTATCTCTTTCTATTTTAAATAATTCTAATAAATTAGGTATATGTATAAACATAGTCATTAAACCAAATAATATGGAAACTATTATAAATATTTTAATACTTCTTTTATCTTTATTACTTAATAAATATTTATATATAAAATATAATAAAGCAAATAAACAACACATATATCCCATATAATAATTAGACAATATAATTAAAAATAAAGTAACTCCATATAATAAATATTTTTTTTCTTTAATTATTTTATCAATACCTAATAATAACAACGGACTTAAAAAATACGCATCTAACCACATAAATTGAAAGTAATTAGCTAAACTATAAAAAGATAAAGCATAAGCAGTGGAAAAAATTATTATATATTTATTATCATGATTATATTTTAAGTAATTATACATTGTTAATCCACATAAACTTATTTTAATTATAATAGTTATGACTAAAAATAATTCAATATTATCAAAAAATTTAACTAATAAATTAGATATAGGTCCCAAATAATATGCAATAGTTGCAATCATAGGCATACCCAATCCAACTTGAAAAGAATAAAAAGAACCATTATCTAATAATTGTTTCAAATAAACAAACGATTGATAATATTGATATTGCGAATCACTATATAAAATAGAATTGTCTCCTAATATGAAATTATTTATTGTAAATAAAACAATCAAACAGAAAAAAGGAATTAAAAATGATAATAATTGTTTTTTCATAAGCAAACTCCTTTATATGAAAAAAGCTTCACAAATTGTGAAGCAATTTTATTATTACTATTGAAGTGTAGTAGTTTTAGTTCCAGATTCTGGAATTACACTACCTGCAACATCATATTTGTAACCGTTTGAAAGTACAGAGAAAGTATATTTTCCGTCTGACACAGTTACATTAGTAACTTCAGCATTTCCTAAATTTACCATTGTTGCTACATCAGCAGCTGTTATTGAAGATTTTCCAGAACATTTTGCAGATGAAGCTTGTACAGTTCCCATTTGAACTTTCATATCTTCAGTTGCACAGTAACTTTGGATACCACTTAAAATCATACTAGTTTCTGATTTAGCAGCTGATTTTCTAGCATCTTCAACAACATCCAAAATAATAGGGGTTGCTATTAATGCTACGATTGCTAAAATGATAATAACTGCTAACAATTCGATTAAAGTAAAACCTTTTTTCATTAATCTCACCACCTTACTTTTCTAACTATTTACATTATACCTTGTTTTTAATTCTAAGTCAATTAATTGTGTAAATTAAATGAAAAAAAGTCAAAATATTATTCTGACTTTGTTGGATCTGCCCATACACCTCCTGTCATAACAACTTTATAATTATTACTTATAACAGTAATTGCAGTTACTCTTCCATCTGTATATGTAGGATTTCCTTCCAATGTAGCATTTCCCATGTTTACCATAGTCGGAACTTCACTAGTTGTTACACCATCAGCACATATATCAGTATATTCACTGTCGATTTGAGCTTTCATTTCAGCAGTAGCACAAAAGGTATTAATACCACTTACAATCATATTAGCTTCAGATGCAGCAGCACTTTTTCGTGCATCTTCTACAACATCTAATATAATTGGAGTTGCAATTAAAGCTACGATTGCTAAAATAATAATTACGGCTAACAACTCAATTAATGTAAAACCTTTTTTCATCTATTTCACCACCTTTTACCTATATTTTGAGCAAAATTAGGTAAAATATGTGAACTATTTTAATTTTTCAATTATCAATTCCAAATCCTTTTCATCTTTAAGTAAACTATTTTTTTCATTTTCAACTATTTGTTTAGGTGCTTTATTAATATATCCTTGATTAGATAATAATTTTTTTCTTCTTTCAATAGAGTTAATTAATCTATCTTTTTCTTTTATTAATAATTTTTTTTCTTCTTCAGTTAAACTTCCATCATAATAAATAGAAACAATATCATTATCAAAATTAATATCTATTTTATTATAATTACCATTATAATTAGTTAAAATGTTTTCGTTTTTAAGTATTTTACTTAATAAATTTTTATTTTCTAATATAATTTCATTATTACTTACAATTAAATAATCTTTACCCAAATTATTATCTAATTTAACTTTTCTTATTTTTTTAATTAATTCAATTAATAAATCTAAATTACTATCAAATTTAAATTTTTTATCATATTTTGGATATTCACTTATCATAATTGATTCATCATGAATTGGTAATTTCAAATATATTTCTTCTGTCACAAAAGGCATAAATGGATGTAATAATTTTAATATATTAGTTAAAACTATTAATAATACTGTTTTTGTTGTATCATTCATAGAAGCTTTTGATAATTCAATATACCAATCACAAAAATCATCCCAAACAAAACTATATAATAATGATCCAACAGTATTAAATTCATACTTATCCATATATTTTGTTACTTTATTAATTAAATTATTCATTTTATTTAATATCCATTTATCGCTTACTGATAAATTTCCTAGACTATAGTTAAAATCTTCAATATTCATTAAAACAAAACGAGATGCATTCCATAATTTATTAATAAAATTCCAAGTTGATTTAACTTTTTCTTCATCGTATCTTAAATCAGTCCCATTAGCTGTAGATGTTGATAAATAAAATCTTAATGAATCACATCCATATTCTGCAATAACATCCATAGGATCAACACCATTGCCTAAAGACTTACTCATTTTTCTACCTTGTTTATCTCTAATTAAACCATGAATCAAACAATCTTTAAATGGTCTATTATTAGTAAAATGTAATCCTTGAAAAGTCATTCTATTAACCCAAAACGGAATGATATCATATCCTGTTACTAAGCAGTTATTAGGGTAATATCTTGATATATCTGTATCTGGCCACCCCAATGTACTAAAAGGCCACAAAGCTGATGAAAACCAAGTATCTAACACATCAGAATCTTGTACCCATTCTTCACTAGGAGCAACATAACCTACATATACTTCATCACCTTTATAGTAAGCTGGTATTTGATGTCCCCACCATAATTGTCTTGAAATACACCAATCATAAGTTATTTCCATCCAATGATTCATAATTTTTTCAAATCTAGCAGGTACAAAATTAACTTTAGTATCTTTGTTTTTTTGATTTTCTAATACCCTATCTGCTAAAGGACGCATCTTAACAAACCATTGTTTTGATAAATAAGGTTCAATCATAACATCAGTTCTTTCAGAATGACCTACTGAATGTTTCATCTTTTCTATTTTAATTAATAAATCTTTTTCTTTTAAATCTTCTACTAATTTATTTCGACATTCAAATCTATCTAAACCTGTATATCCAATAGCATTTTCATTCATTGTTGCATCTTTGTTCATAACAACAATTCTTTCTAAATTATGTCTATTGCCAACTTCAAAATCATTAGGATCATGAGCAGGAGTTATTTTAACAACACCAGTTCCGAATTCAGGATCAGCATGTTCATCAGCTACAATAGGAATTAATTTGTTAACTATAGGAAGTACTACATTTTTACCAATATATTTTTTATATCTTTCATCATTAGGATTAACTGCAACAGCTGTATCACCAAATAAAGTTTCTGGTCTTGTTGTAGCAACTTCTAAATATTCATCACTATTTTCAATAAAATATTTAATATGATAAAATGCACCTTCTACTTCCTTATAAATAACTTCCTCATTAGATAAAGCCGTCATTGCTTTAGGATCCCAATTTATAATTCTTTCTCCTCTATAAATTAATCCTTCATTGTATAAATCAATAAATACTTTTTTTACCGCATGAGATAATCCTTCATCCAAAGTAAATCTTTCTTTATTATAATCCAATGATAAACCTAATTTAGCCCATTGTTTATGAATATTATCTGCATATTCTTCTTTCCATTCCCAAGCATATTTAAGCCATTCTTTTCTATCTAAACTTCTTGGATTAATACCCATTTCTTTTAATTTATTATCTACTTTTGCTTGAGTAGCAATACCAGCATGATCCATACCAGGTAACCATAAAGCATCATAACCTTGCATTCTTTTATATCTAATTATAATATCTTGTAAAGTAGTATTCCAAGCATGACCTAAATGTAATTTACCTGTTACATTAGGTGGTGGGATAACTATACAATATGGTTTTTTTGATAAATCACCACTACTAAAATATCCTTTATTTTTCCAATTTTCATATTTATTTTCTACTTCTAAATGATTATATTTTGTATCTAACATAATTCCTCCTTATTTTTTAAATAATTTATAATTTTATCTTTTATTAATAATAATCTTCCTTCTTGTTTGTTTGTACTTATTATTTTATCAATTATATTTAAAATATAGTTTTTATCGTATAAATATTTATATGACCATAAAAAATTAATATCATAAATCATAGCAACTTCGATAACATATTTTTCTAAAAGATTACTGCAAGTTTCAAAATCTACTTTACAATTTATTATTCGATTAAATATTTTATCATTTATATATTCATCAGTCGAAACATAATTTTTATCTTGATAAATATAAAATATATCGATTTTATCAGCGTCTCTTATAATTTGACAAAACAATATTTCTTTATCACTTAAACCTTTTTCTATAAATGTTTTATTATGATTTAAGATTGCTATTTTAATTAAATTTTGAATATCTTTATCATCAACAAATTTATTAAAACCAAATTTTTCTAATTGTTCAACACCTAATACGGCATGATCAACACTTTTTTTATCATTAAATGTATCATATAATTTAATTTGTTCAAAGCGACCAAAATCATGCAATAATCCTAATAGTTCTGCTACTTTTATATCTTCTTCATTTAAATTTAAAGAAATTGCTATATCTTTGCACAATTTTGAGACTCGTAATGAATGATGATATTTTAATTTAATTTTTTCATTATCAAAATTATAATTATCAACATACATTTTAAATTGTTTCTTAGCTTCTTCTATATTCATCTAATCACTCCATAAAAAAATCACATCCTTATAAGGACGTGATTGAACGTGGTACCACCTTAATTTATACTCTAAGACTATAACGCGTCACCTTTAGCTCAAAAGACTACTTCATTAAAGATTATTAAATGTTTCCACCAACCACATTTTCTCTATAAATAATTACTTTAATTACTCCTTCTTCATCAACACTGTTAATATAATAACACATTTAATAATTTTTAACAATATTTAAATAAGTAAAACTTTTATTTATCGTTAATTTGTTTTAATTGTATTAAATACAATTCTAGTCATTAAAAATAAGAAAAATAAAAACACCAAATCAACTTTGAAATAGTGTTTTCTTTAAAAAACTACTAAAGAATAAATTTAACATCTTCAATTAAATGTAATCCTTTTTATTTCATGAAATTTATCTTATATATTTTTCATATTGTGAAATATTAATTTAAAATATTTTGTAAGCATCCAAATCATTTCTCTGATAATATCTTATAGCTCTCATAACATCAAAATTATTTTGATATTTATTTTCTAAATATAACAATTCTAATTCAGTAAATTGCCTATAATCTCTTATCATCCTTATTAAACGATAATTGGGCTAATTACATGTATAACTAAATATCTCATTTTTAGTTAATATTTTAACTAATTTTATTTTATCTGTTACAAACATATCATAATAACCATTATATTCATCATCATATTTTTTTAAATTACCTAATGCTTCTACCATAACGATTATAGCATTTGAACCATCGACATAACGTAAGGTGTCTTCTAGATTAGTACAGAAATGAAAGCCATTTCCATCATTACCAAATTTTAATTCACCAGACAAACTATATTCTACATTAAGTTCAAATTTAGTTCCATATCTATTAACTAAATCATAATCAAAGGCTTTATATCCAATCATATTATCTTACTTAAGTTCTTAATAAATTTTTTACTTTTTAGATATAATCCTGTATATCTTTCATAATATTCATCTAAAAATATATTTATCTCATTTTTAGCTTGTTTACTTACTTCTAATTTAGTTATTTTAGATATATCAACATAATAATACATTCTTAATAATTTAATTGTTTTTTCTGATACTATTCTTTCATTAGTATAACATTTACTACAAATATAACCATCATTAGATAATGTTTTAATTAAAGTGCTGCCACACTTACAACATCTATCTAGTATTGGCATAACACCTAAATAATCTAGATATTTAAGTTCTAAAATATTCATAATAACTAAAGAATCATAACCTTCATTTATTTTTATTAAACCATTAATTAATAAATCATATACTTCAAATTTCATACTATGTTTAATAACTTGTCCAGTTAATTCTAATAAATATGTTGCATAACTTATTTTGGATATATCCTTTTTTATATTTTTAAAATTATCTATTATATCAACACTAGACAAAGTTGATAATTTATCTTTTTTATAATAAATATAAAATTTCCCATAAGTTAGTTTATCAGTTACACTTCTTAAATTACTTTTTAAACTTTTGCATCCTTTAGCAATAACACCAATTATCCCATATTCTTTAGTTATAACATTTAATATTTTACTTGTTTCTCCATAATCCTGAGTACTTAATATTATACCTTCTACTTCAGTCATTATCAATCAACTCAAAACGATATTCTTGTAAAAAATCAGGATATTTTTCTTTATCTACTTTGGATATAAACATATCATATGGTCTTACCCAAATTTTATGATCATCATACAAAGCTTCATATATTACTAATTTTTTAGGAAATTGATCATTATTAGTTTCACTATCATAACCAATATTAATTACTTTATATAATTTGCCTTTAAAATGTTTATATGTACCACCTACTACAACTTCCAAACTAGTCACCTTCTTTTTTGTATTTTAAATAATATTCAATTTTCCCCGTTTTTTTAAATAGTTGCCACAATATTTCTTTTTTCATATTTATCATCTCCATTAATATTGTGTTTATCTAATTTAAATTTTATTCAATTATTCTAAAAAATCTTTAAATCCAAATTCTTGTAAATATTTTTCTTTATCACGCCAATTTTTAATTGTTTTAACAAACAATTCTAAATAAACTTTTTTATCTAATAATTCTTCTAAGTCTTTTCTTGCTTCAATTCCTATTTCTTTAATCATAGATCCTTGTTTACCTATTATAATTTTTTTAAGAGAATCTCGGTCAACTATAATAACAACATTAATACTATAATTATTTTTTTCTTTTTTTATTTGTTCAACTATACATGTAACTGAATGTGGAACTTCTTCATTTGTTAAATTAAATACTTTTTCTCTTACTATTTCCGATATTAAAAATTCTAATCTTTTATTAGTATATACATCATCATCAAAATATTTAATATTATCTGGTAAATATTTATTTAAAACTTCTAATAAAGTTTTAATATTATCTTTTTTTAAAGCTGATAAAGGTATTATTTCTTTAAAATGATACAAATCTTTATATTCATCTATTTTTAATAAAATTTGTTCTTTTTTTATTTTATCTATTTTATTTAAAATTAAAATAACTGGTTTATCTATCTCTTTTAATTTTTCAATTATATATAAATCTCCCTTACCTAATTCTTCACTAGCATCAACTAAAAAACCAACAATATCAACATCATCAATACTATAATAAGCTTGCTTATTTAAATATTTACCTAGTTTATATTTAGGTTTATGAATTCCTGGTGTATCAACAAATACTATTTGTGTATCAGAATCATTATATATTCCTTCAATAATATTTCTTGTTGTTTGAGGTTTATCAGATGTGATGGCAACTTTTTTGCCAATTATACTATTTAATAAAGTGCTTTTACCAACATTTGGTCGTCCTATTAAACTTACAAACCCACTTTTCACTTTAACACCTCAATTATTTTAGGAACAAATATAGCTATTCCAACTATTATACTGATAATACAAGCTATAAAAACTGCACTACTTGCTGTATCTTTAGATATTTTAATTAATTCATTATGTTCTAATGTAACAGCATCACAAACTGCTTCAATAGCTGTATTAACTAATTCAATAATAGCTATAATAGCAAGTAAAGAAATAACTATTATCCATTCCATAAGACTTATTTTTAAAATAATACCAAGTAAAATAACGAATATAGTTATTATTAAATGAATAAACATACTTTGTTCATTAAAATAAGCGTATTTTAAACCACTAATTGAATTTTTGAAGCTTGATAAAAATCTTTTAAATCCAAATTTTTTATTTCTTAATTCCAAATTCATTTAATAATTCCTCCTGTTTTTTAAACATTACCTCTTCATCTTCTTTAACCATATGATCATATCCTAATAAATGTAATAAACCATGAATAGTTAAAAAAGACAATTCTCTTAAAAACGAATGATCATATAATTTAGATTGTTCATATGTTTTATCTAATGAAATGTAAATATCACCTAATACTCTGAAATCTAATTTGATACTATCTTCTTCATCTTCTAGTGCAAAACTTATAACATCTGTTGGTCTATCAATACCTCGATATTCTTTATTTAATTTATGAATATAATCGTTATCCACAATAATAACATTAAACAAACAATTTTCTAATTTTTCTTTTTTAACCACAAAATTTAAAAATTCATTAATATTTTCTAGTTCTTTAATATCTTCATTTGTTTCATTAATAATTTCAAACATAAAACACCCCTATCAAATACAATACAATTAATATTAATATAACACTAATAATTATATTATAAATAAATTCTTTTTTCAAGAATTTAATTTTGTAAATAATTTTAAATATAAAATATCCAATTAATCCGCCTAATATGTTTAAAAGAATATCATCTATATCAAATACTCGTCCAATTAATAATTGTGTTGTTTCAATGGTAATAGATGTTAATAAAGTTAATATAAATACTGAATATATTTTTTTTAACTTTAAAAAATAAGAAGTAAAAAATCCAAAAGGAATAAACATAATCATATTACCAACAACATTTTTAAAAAATAATTTTGTTCCAAATTCATATCTTAACATTTCTTTAAATGGTATAAAATTAGAACTAGACCAACTAACATCTTGAAAAGTAACAACTTCAAATAAAGCTATTACATACATAATAAAACCTAACATTAATATTTCTTTATAAAATATAAATTTAATTTTATTTTTAACTAAAAATGTTATTCTTAAAGATGTTATAATTATAAAGCAAATAATTAAACTTGGCCAGATATCTAACAAAATTTCTTTTATGCTATTAGAAAACATCATTCACCTTCTATCTTACTATAACTTGTAATATCTTCATAAACTGTAAAAAATATATCTAATATTACTTTATCATCTTCTATATCAAAATTTAATATTTTATAATCAATTATTTTTTCTTCACCATCTAACTTTTCATTCATTTTTTTTATTGCTTCTTTTATAGCTTTATCTTTAGCTTCTTCACTAGTTAAAAGTAAAGAAATTGTTTCTAATTCTTGTTGTTTTTGTTTAACTAAATAAATAGGTAATATATTATTTTGTAATATAATATTTTCTTCAATTTTTTTATCCTTAAATTTATTAAAAGTAAATTCAAATTCTTTATCAAATATTTTTAATACATAAACATCTTGATAATTGTTTTTTTCTTTTATTTCACTATAAATATAAGGATACTCTACTTTAACATTATACCAAACTTCACCATAAACTATACCATCAGCTTTAACAACATCTTTTACTTCTTCATTTAAATAAATATTACCAGATATGATAATATCTCCTTTATTAACATAAGTATTAAGATTTTTTACAACTTCACCACTTTTAGCAATTATTTTTTTTATAACCGCACTTTTCCCAGCTACAACATTTTGTTTTTCATAACTTACTTCGTTATTTGGTATAATTCTAGGTTCAACTCTAATTATATAACTAGTACCTTGTTCTTCAATTTCTAACCATTCTATTTTGTCTTGATATTTAGTTAATATATCATTTTTAATTGCTTGAATTTCATCATAGTTTTTTTTAAACTTATACTTTTTTATATTATAATTTTCCAATTCATTTATAATCAAATTTCTTAAATCTTTATCATTATGAATAACCTCAACATTAAATATAACATTACTTAAAAAAATTAAAAGCATAATACCTATAACAATGAAAATAATTAAATATTTATATATATTAATAACTTCTCTAACTTTAATTATACCATAAATATCCACCATATTAACATCATAAATAGTTTTTAATTCTAATAATTTTTCATAGTCTTTTTTATAAATAATTATATTAATTTCATTATATTTTATATATTCTATTTTTAATAAATTAATATTGTTAGATTTTAACCTTTTTATAAATCTTTCAATATTTTTACCTTTTACATTTAATTTAATTTTACTTGTCATGTAATCACCTAAATTCTATATTATTAATGCTTCCTTCTATTAACAATTCATCACTAACCAATTTTGAAACCACCAAATTTTTACCACTTATCAGAACACTACCATCTTTATAATTAATAATTATTTTATTATTATCAAAATGAGATATATCACTATAATTTACTATATTTAATTTATTAGTTAAATAAATTATTTTAAAATCATTTTCTAGTATATAATTTCTTAAATTCATTAATCTCACCTATTTAATTTTATTTTATGAAGTCAAAAATATTAATCCAAAAATTAATTATAATAAAAAGAAAAAATGACTTTCGTCATTTTTAATCTACTATTGTTCCAGCCTCAAAATCCTTAGTAATAGTCAATAATTCTACATCTTCATCATCAGGTAAAGATGCACACATCAACATACCATCAGATTCCATGCCACGAAATACTGCTTTTTTTAAATTTGTTACAACTACAACTCGTTTATTAATTACTTCATCAGGATTATAAAATTCAGCAATGCTAGAAATAATTTGTCTTGGTTGTTCTTCTCCAACGTCAACTTTGAAAACTAGTAATCTGTCTGCATTAGGATGTTTAAAACATTCTTTAATAATTCCAAGTTTAAATTCTATTTTATCAAAATCTTCAAAATTAATTTTTTCTTTTTTCATATTATCTTCCTCTCATCAAAATTATAGCAAATTATAAATTTAAAGTAAAGATTTATTATATTAATTTAATTTTTAACAAAAATTTTTTAATTAAAAAGTCAAGTGCAACTTTTGAATAAGTATAATATTCTACAGAT
>ERZ1643251.840-NODE-840-length-39292-cov-259.519306_pt1 | contig 39292 bp, 34 predicted proteins | sample MGYA00579261_ERZ1643251 | MGnify/ENA primary metagenome ERZ1643251 (study PRJEB29033, sample SAMEA4952267) | chicken gut metagenome | biome: Broiler Chicken; feature: Gastrointestinal Tract; material: Caecum | place: Ireland | collected 2018 | study: Broiler... | reverse complement strand
CTCCTGTTTCACCCTGAGTTCCTTCAGTTTCGCCTGTTTCACCCTGAGTTCCTTCGGTTTCTCCTGTTTCACCCTGAGTTCCTTCAGTTTCGCCTGTTTCACCCTGAGTTCCTTCAGTTTCACCTGTTTCGCCTTGCGTTCCTTCTTGTTCTTTTAATATTTGTTCTTCTGTTTTTGGTTTCAGAGGTTCATGTTGTTGAATATCTCCGCTGCCTTCTTCATAATCTTCGTTAGGAACATACAATCCGCCCGTTTGATTATTAGTTTGATACTTATAGTCATCTCTATAGTCACCATCATGTTTGTAGTCACCTTTATTTGGTGCTATCTCATCAAGGTATTGTCTTATTGCTTCCCCTGTTGCATCAACATCTATATCCGTTCCAAAGAGTCCCATTAGAGTATCTGCTTCATAGCTTGCTTCATAAAGACGCTGGAATGTATTTGCATTTGTTTCAGTAAACGTTTTTGCATCAGTTTCGTTATCAGGAGCTCCAGATTGACCGGAAGCGCCAACAATTGCTAAATATGCAGCAAGTGCGTCGGCTTTACCTGAAAGCGGAGTATCAAGATATTCGCTTGTGTAGTCAGCTATATTCTCAGGGTCAATAAGCGCAGCCCAAGCATTACTGCTAATTTGAGCCTGTGTTACCCAATAATCATTATATTCATTCGGATCTGTTGGATCTGTCGGGTCTGTTGGATCTGTCGGGTCCGTCGGATCAGTTGGATCTGTTGGATCAGTTGGATCAGTTGGATCAGTCGGATCTGTCGGATTCGTCGGTTTTGATGGATTTGTCGGATCTGTTGGATCTGTCGGATTCGTCGGTTTTGATGGATTTGTCGGATCTGTAGGTTTTGATGGATTTGTTGGAGTTGATGGGTTTGTCGATGGTTTTGGATCCGGTCCGCCATCTCCATCACCTGTAGGTGTTGGTTTTTGACCATCATCATCGTCATCATCACCTTTCACCGGAGATGTCGGTCCTTGAGGTGGAATAGCTGCATCCTGTTCATCATCTACAGGAGGGAGTTCTTGTCTTCTACCTTCACCATTAACTCTGCTGTTATCAATAGCAACATTTTTTGAACCGTTTATCCAGGCGAGAGTAGCGTCATCTCCAAATTTACCGCTGATGTCGCCTTCATTTATTTGAATATTTTTGTCTTCACCATCTGTATCTTCACAATCTGCTGAAGAACCGGTTCCATAGATATCATATACATCGCTGTCATCAATAGCAATATTTTCAGAGCCGTTTATCCAAGCAAGAGTAGCGTCATCTCCAAACTCAGCATCTATATCACCGCTGTTTATTTGAACATTTGATCCGTCTCCGATTTTATCAAGATCAATATCCTGACTGCCGCCATTGATAGCATCAGCCATATCCAGCAATTCTTCAGAAGTAAATTCTGCCCATTGCTCATCTGAAATTTTTGACAAAAATTCAGATGTTGTAGGATCAGTAGCCTCAGCAGTTGCTGTTGCCTGAGTTGTACCTTCTTCAGGTTTATTATCAGCAGCTTTTACTTGCACAGGAGATATAGCCATCAAAGCAGCCATAACAACAGCAGTAGCCCTTGCTTTTATAGAAGCGAATTTGGATTTTTTGCGACCGCCTTCTTCAGATTGACGAACAAAAGAATCATTTGCGTCCTGCGGATTTGTATTATAAGAAGAGCTTTCTTGTTTTTTTCTTCTATTAAAAATTCCTTTGAAATTTGCAGCAGACTGAGTTGAATTGATACCGTTAATTTGCATCGTAGTCCCTTTCCCTTTTCTTTAGTTTTTATTTAATGTATTAAAATTAAGTATAAAAATAAAAAAGATTGATAATTTTCCCGACTTTTGTTTACATTTATACACAATTAATTTTGAAGATATTTTTCTCCTTTCTGAATAATTATAAAGAATAACGTCATAATACGCAAAGATGAAACAATAAGTAATGTTCATAAAAAAACGTTTTTCTTTAATTTGAAAAACGTTTTTTATTTTATATTTTATATCGGAATACCTGCCTGCTCTTCAGGTTGAGTCTTCATATTGTTATATTCCTGCAGAATTTGATATCCTATTTCCTCCTGAGGAGGTAAATTAACCAATTTTGTCGGAATACCGGCATGGTGAATTTTCGGAATAAGTTCCGATGCTGAAACAGTAATCGGCATATTTGTATCATCATCAGTATCATTGACGGTAAATACCACTTTGCCGTCAGCATCCTGTTGATAGCCTATAACAGTGATTTCATGCCCGCCGATTATTCTATTACTTTCATCAGCCTCAGTTATACCGATAATTACATCAGAACCGCCGTTGAGAGAATCAATAAGCTGTTTTTGAACAGCATTAAAATCATAGTTATAGCCTACTATTCTTTGATTATCATCAACTATTTGATAAGTCAGGGATATTTTCGATTCATTATTGACTATTGTTTCAACAAAAGTTTTTTCAAATTCAGTCAGACCTTCGTTATTTGTACTGAGAGGCCCAAAGCGCTTATCGACAAGAGAGTTGTAGGCATCTTCACTTCCGAGATTCATCAGCGCTGACTGCATCATAACATCTAGCGATGAACGTTCATTAGGATCTTTAAAATCATTTTGTATTTGTGCTCGAATAATTGCATTCTTATCAGGTTTGATAGTTACCTCTGCAGTATTCCAGTCAAGCAATTTATAATCCGTCTTAAAATCATCCAAAATGGATAACGAATCTGCAGGTTTATCAGTAATTTTATCGAGCTGGACTCTTGTTTTAATCTCAGGATTTTGAGAAGTCAGCCCCTCTACCATTCTTGCAAACTCGGCAGGTTTTTTGTGTGCAAGGCTAAATTCAACACTTGCAGCAACACAACAGCTGCTTGCCGTTACATTGGTATCTTCAAGATTAAAAGTATTCTCAGGCGGCTGATTTTTGCCGTTAACTCCTCGAGCAAGTATGACATCACGCATTTTCTCAGGCGGAATATCGCCAAATGACTGAGTAATTATATGAGGATTTGCAAGAGTATTTATTGTTTGAGAAAGAATTTTTGATGTTTCAAGCCCGTCATGGCGCGGATTTTTCAAAATTTTATACAAATTTTCAAGAACAGAAGAACCGTCATTAGAGTTTCTCTGAAGGATTATACCGGTATCCGTAAGTTTATCAAAATTTGCCTTCGTTTCCCTATCGAGAGATTTTTCTATTTCCGAATACATTTGTTTATCATCAGGAGAAGATACATTGTTATTGAACAATCTTGATTTCCAGAAGGCTCCGAAACTAAGCTGTTCCAAATTCTGCCTTGAATCATAAGAAGATAACCTGCTTGCTTCTGTTGTTTTTCCCCGAACAGAAGCAGGTTCTATTTTGTTATTATAATTAAAATATTGACTACCTAGAGAATTAACCATAATCTTACGCTTATACCTTCTTATTAAGAATAAAAACAAAAGAATGGATTTTATTGATATTTTTCTTTAAAATTAATTAAGTAATATTAAAAAAAGATTGATAGTTATATAATTATACTAAGTTTTCGTTATTGAGGATAGTATCATCAGCATTTCACAAGTTCTAAGAGTAAAAAAAGAAAATTCAATTTTTGAACTGAATGCAGAAAACATTGAGTTCAAAATATTGTCAGAAGAAGAAAAAAAAATAAACTTCGAAAGGCTGACCCGTTTCAAATACCCTCCGGAAAGACTTTTCAGAGTGTATTATGACATAATTTTGAAGCATCTTATTTATCCCAAAATATCAAAAAAATTTCTTCAAAATTTATCTTTCCATGATGCCGAAAAACTGGCATCTATGATATGGAACAATTCAACAGCAGACGATCAAACAGGGAATAATATCCATAGAGATATTATAAATCTCGACATTCATACATTTAATACAAGATATGTATTGCAGGATTTGTTCTTCATCAAATTACCGGAAGAATTCAACTTTGAAAAAATTTCAAAAAATCCTGTTTTTTCTAAATACAATTTGCAAAAGTCTGACTTCGATGGGTTATTTTCTTATGATAAACTATATGAACTCATCAGAAAGAAGAATGTATTTCTATTTCCAAAAACAGATAAAACATTATATAGGGCGAACCTGCTGATAATTGCGGAAGGGGTAACCGAAGAACTGCTTCTCTCAGAAATAGGAAAACTCTGGGGCATTGACTTCGCAGAAGCAGGAATTCAAATTTACGGTGCCGGAGGCAAAAATCAAGCTGTCAAAGCATATAACGAAAATAAAAACAGATTGAATATTCCCATTCTTGTCCTGTTTGATTCGGATGCAGAAGAAAACGAAGAGCTGATAAAACCAATTCTTAGAAAAGAAGATAAAATTTATCGCATAAAAAGCGGAGAATTTGAAGATTTATTATCAGACTCATTAATTCTAAACACAATAAATGACAGATACAAAATGAATATAACCCAGCTAAAACTTGAAGATATCAAAAAAGAAAACCACAGGAAAACAGAAGTTCTAAACGACATATTCAAAGATAACGGTCTTGGAGATTTTAAAAAATCAGAATTTTCAAAGCTCATAAGCCAGCATATTGAGTCAAAAGAAGATTTTTCGGATGAAGCGGACAAAATTATGAAAGAAATTAAAAAAATGTTCAAAAATAAACAGCTTTAAGTTTCTACATATTTCCACATCAAAAGTATTTTTCTAGTAAAATAGATATAAAATAATTTTTTAAAGGATTGATTATGTCAGACAAAGAGAGTGGTCTAAAATACAAAAGAGTCCTGCTAAAACTTAGCGGTGAGGCTCTTATGGGAAATCAGGGATTTGGGATTGATCCTGAAATGATTAACAACATAGCAAAAGAAATCAAAAATGTAGTCAACCTTGGAGTAGAACTTGCTATTGTCGTAGGCGGAGGAAATATTTTCAGAGGTGTACAAAACAGTGCAAAACTAGGAATGGATCAAGCTTCAGGCGATTATGTCGGAATGCTTGCTACTGTTATGAATGCCTCGGTTCTTCAAGGTGTTTTGAGGAAAAATGGTGTTGAATGCCGCGTACTTACTGCTATCACAATGAATAAAATAGCAGAACCTTATGTCAGATTTAGAGCAATCAGACACCTTGAAAAAGGAAGAGTGGTTATATTTGCAGCAGGAACAGGCAACCCGTTTTTCACGACAGACACGGCTGCAGCACTGAGAGCAGCAGAAATAGATGCCCAAGCTATGCTTATGGCAAAAAATAAAGTCGACGGCATCTATAATAAAGATCCGAGAAAATTTCCTGATGCAAAAAAATATGATGAAATATCTTTTGATGAAGTAATCCATGAAGACCTCAAAATCATGGACACTGCAGCAGTTGCTCTTTGCAAAAACAGTGATATACCTATAATTGTATTTGATTTTGAAGCAACAGGGGCTATCGAAAAAATTCTTAAAGGCGAAAAAATAGGAACAACAGTAGGAGGACATAAATAATGAGTACAGCCGAACTGATGAAAAACGGTGAAGATAAAATGCAAAAGGCAATTGCAGCATGCAAAAAAGAATTTGCAAATGTAAGAACAGGCAGAGCAAACCCGCTTATATTGGACAAAGTCCATGTTGAATACTACGGAGTTCCTACCCCGCTCAGACAAATTTCAAACGTTTCTGTTCAGGACGGTCAAACTCTTGTTATACAACCTTATGACAAAGGTATTCTCTCTGAAATAGAAAAAGCTATCACTAAAGCAGATATAGGTCTTACTCCAAATAACGACGGTATGGTCATAAGACTGAAATTTCCTCAGCCAACAGAAGAAAGAAGAAAAGAACTGGTAAAAACAGTCAAAAAACTCGGAGAAGAAGCAAAAGTTGCCATAAGAAACGTTAGAAGAGATATGACCGATGACCTCAAGAAAATAGAAAAAGAAGAAAATATGCCTGAAGACACAGTAAAAGGCTTCCAGGATGATATACAAAAACTTACAGATAAATACATCAAACAAATAGATGCAGCTATCGCAGAAAAAGAAAAAGAGGTTCTTACGGTATAGTGAAAAGAGTTATTACAGCAACTATCGGACTGGCACTTCTTTTTGCGGTCTTGATTTTTGGAGGAGTATATTTATTTCTGTTCCTGTGCATACTCTGCGGATTAGGGCTCAAAGAGTTTGCTGCGATGCTTCGCAAAAAAGGATTTAATCCTGTTATGCCTGTTGTCTACGCTTCAGGTCTGCCTATTTTTCTTGCGGCATTGTTTAACAAACCTTATCTTATTCTCGGTTTTCTTGCAGTATTCACAATCATCACATTCCTTGCAATAATGAAAAGAAACGAGAAAGCGACAACAGCAGATACAGCCCTTACCATTTTGTGTATGATTTACGGATTTTTTCTCCCGTCGCATCTGCTTTTGCTCAGAGGAATAAACTCTTCTAACCTTTCCTTTTTTAACCTGAACTTTTTTAATGACGGTTTCTGGTTCATATTTATTGTCTTTTTGGTAATAAGTATATCGGATATTGCCGGTTTTTATGTCGGAACAAACTTCGGAAAACATAAACTCTGTCCGTATCTGAGCCCCAAAAAGACAATAGAGGGAGCATTAGGAAGTACTATCCTCGGAATACTTGCTTCTATGGGGGTTGGATATCTCGTAGGAATAGATTTGTTGAACGGTTTTTTATTTGGAACACTAACCGTTATTGCTGCTCAACTCGGAGATCTTGCTGAATCTATGATGAAACGTGATGCTCATACAAAAGATTCAGGTGACATACTCCCGGGGCATGGCGGTATTATGGACAGGTCTGACAGCTATATGTTTACCGGAGCAGTGGCATATTATTATATACTCTACTGCTATCCTGTAATAAAAGGAATATCATCTTCTTTTGGTTTAATATAAACTCAAACTATGAAAATCAGCGAATCACGAAAAAAAGAACTTTTGCAGTTTCTGCATAACAATAATCTGATATGCGATAATCTTGAACTTCTCAACAAAGCTCTCACACACAGCTCTTATACAAATGAGAATAACCTGAGTTCTTTTGAAAACTATGAACGACTTGAATTTCTTGGAGATGCGGTTCTAAAACTTATATCAAGCAGATACCTATACGAAAAATTTGAAAACTATGATGAAGGCATTCTTTCAAAAATCAGAGCAGCCCTCATAAGCGACAACACACTGTCAAAATTCGCATCAAAAATTGACCTCGGAAAATATATGATTTTTGGACCTGCCGAAAAGAAACTCGGTGGTGAAAATCGAAAATCAAGTCTTGCCTGCGCCTTTGAGGCACTTCTTGGAGCTTTATATCTTGATAACAAAGGAGAAATCACAAAAAATTTTCTTTTGGAATTTCTCAAAGAAGAAACTCCATACATAGAAACCCACCTTGCACAGTTGAATGCAAAATCAACACTTCAGGAATATACTCAAGAAAAATATAAAACTCTCCCTGAATATAAAATCATTAATGAAACAGGTCCTGCCCACAAAAAAACATTTGAAATACAAATTGAAATCAACGGTCAAACTATTTCAACGGCAACAGGTGACAGCAAAAAAGAAGCCCAGCAAAATGCTGCCTATCTTGCTATCAAAAAATTAGGATTACTCGCAAAGGAAGAGGAACAAAATGTCTAGGAATATTCTAATCGCACCCTCAATACTATCAGCTGATTTTGCAAACCTGAAAGATGAAATCAAAAAAGTTGAAAAAGCAGGCGCTGATTGGATACATATTGATGTAATGGACGGTCACTTTGTCCCGAATATAACAATAGGACCTCAGGTTGTACAATCATTGCGAAAAGAAACAAGCATCACATTTGATGTCCACCTGATGATAGAAAATCCTCAGAAATTTATTGACAGCTTTGCGCAAGCCGGTGCTGATTACATAACAATACACTACGAAGCCTGTGAAAATAACCTCGATGAAGTCATCAACAAAATAAAATCACATAACAAAAAAACAGGCATCTCAATAAAACCTAAAACGCCTGTCAATGTTCTCACGCCGTTACTTAATAAAATTGATCTGGTGCTGATTATGAGCGTAGAACCGGGATTTGGCGGTCAAAAATACATAGAAACAAGTACTGAAAAAATTCGGCAACTCAGAGCAATATCACCGGAAAAGCTCATCATAGAAGTTGACGGAGGAATAAATCAAAATACAGCCGGATTAGCCGTTAACGCAGGTGCTGATGTACTGGTGGCAGGAGCTTATATCTATGGTGCAAAGGATACTAAACAGGCAATAAACAGCCTAAAAATCGTATAGTTAGCTGATAGAGATATTTGTGAATTCTATCATAATAAATAATAGTAATGGCAGGTTAGTATGAGTTCACAAGAAGATAAAAAATTTCTCTTTCTGACATCAGATGAGAATAAAAATCAAACAACGTCAGAAGAGCAAACAGCGACAGAAAAAGCAGAAAACCTCTTTCCAAGGCAAGAGGGAGAAATCCCTGTCAAAAGACTAAACGATGTAGACTCAAAAATATTCGAAGACTCTGCCTACAATGCTGTTGAAGATATATCTCTAAAACTTGAATTGAAAATGCTGCAAATGAATAAAGAGCTTGATTTGATAAACGAGCAGATAGAACTCTTGAATATTGTAAATCCTGAAAATAAAGAACAAAAAATTACAGAATTTTGCGAACAAATACAAAAAAGAAAAAATATATTATCAGATCTGAAAAAAGAATACAGAAATCTTGGAATTCTCTACAAAATCAACGATACAATGTCTTCAACAATCGAATTAACGGAACAAAATCTCAAAAAAACCAAAGAAACTATATCAAATACAGAACTGGCAAACAAATCAATTGCTCTTGTTCCATTTTTGAGGACCCGTTCATATCTTGTAAAAACAATGGACAAACTGGGGAAAATTTATAACAAACTCGAAGAAATGAGCAATTCGAAACAAACACCCTGGGGTGAAGGGGATGAGAGAATGGACAATTTTGTATCATTTATGAGAACGGCAAATAAACTTGATGCAAGTTTAAGCCGATTTTTCGGACTAAAGCCTCAAATAGATTCATCAAAAAAGAAAACATCTTTGTCAAATAAAATGTAAATATTCATTACAAATTTGACTTTTATTTTCACGAATATGTCAAAAAAATTTTTTCACCATATTTTTGATAAATCACACATGTCAAAAAATGGAGAATCCTCTGATTATGAAAAAAACTTTTTTATTTGCCATAAGCGCAACACTTATGATGACAACACAAGCATTTGCAATTGATGCAAACTTGAGCGGAGTAGGCGGCGGAGTTAACGTCAGCGGTCTTGATACAAATCATGCAATAGTTGATACAAACCGAATTCATGGTTCAGTAGGAGTGACTGACTGGACAAAATTCAATATAGGCAAGGGTGAAACAGTAACAAACAGATTTAACGCACAAAATCAACACCTCTTATTCAGAGTAATCGGTGATCCTACAAAAATTAACGGAACCTGGAACTCAGCAGGTGTCGGTGCAGCAACAGGAAGAACAACACTCATCAACCCAGCAGGTGTTATGGTCGGTAACGGCGCAGTAATCAACCTCAACGCTCTCAATATCTCAACAGTTGATGCGGTAAATAAAAAAGCAGGCAATATAAGACTCGAAAAAGGAGCAAAACTTGATGTAAACGACCTGAATGTATCAGGCGGTGCAATTTATTCAGCTGCGGATTTACTCGGAAAATCCGTTAAATTATCAACAAAAGACGGTGTAAACTTCGAAGCAATCCCGGGAGTTGAAATCGGCGGTGTCGGAAAAGGAGATATTCTTGTAGGAAATTCAACTTATCAAACAAAAGACGGAACCCTCATCATCACATCAGGAAACAACCTGAAATTCCAGAATTCTACAATCAAAAATGCAAATGCAAATTTATCAGCAAAAGGAGATATAGTTGTCGAAGCCGGATTTATAGATGATGCCGGCAAAGTTGACTACTCAATGGATAAAAGAGCAAAATTCGATAACGCAAACGTAAAAATTTCAAGCGATAACGGAAATATCTATATGAACCATATAGATAACAAAAACGGCTCTCACCTTCTCATTCAATCCAAAACAGGCAGCATAAACACATATAACAATGTCAACTCTGGAAGATCAACTTATACTGTCGATAACAAAAGCGGTGAAATCATCACTCAAAACTTCCATAACGACGGAGGTGTATTCTCTGCAAAAACAGAAACAGGCAGACAGGTCGTAACAAATCCTGATAATAACTCTATATCTTTAATGAACATCGTATCTGACTCAGGAGATATTTATGTTGAAGGAATGAATAATCATGAATTTTCAAAAGTTAATATCTCCACAGGCTCTGCTAAAGGAGAAAAAGCTCCTTCTGTGAACATTATCGGCAGCAAAAACGCCAAATTGAGCCAAGTTGATATAACAAACAAAAGCGGTAATGTTAACATCAACCAAATCAAATCTAACGGTGCTCTGTCAGTAGAAGGCAAAACATACGTAAATATCAAAAATGACAGCGTACTTGCAGGTGATACAAAACTGAAAGGCGGAGAAATTAACGTAACAAAATCAGTTGTATCAAATCTTACCTCACTTGAAGCTGACAAAAATGCCTCTTTCACTGACATCAAAGGAAATATGAACATAAACGCAGGTTCAGGTTTAGGACTGGATTCAGATGTAAAAGTCGGTGAAAACTTGATAATAAAAACAGAAGATCCTACAAGCCAGGTTGATATAATCAACAATAACGGCAAAAAATCCGTTGTTTCAGTAGGCAAAAATCTCAACATAGATGCAGGTCATGTAAAAATAAAAGGTAATAACATCAACGTAGAAAAAAATCTGAACGTAAACAGCAATGGATTAGAAGTTACTGATGGCGTAAAAGTCAAAGGTGATACTGTTTTGAACGGTGAAATCCTGAAAAAATAGAACACATTCAAAAATGCAAAAACAGGTCTTAAAAAAGACCTGTTTTTTGTTGATTATTCATCATCCATAAGAGATACGAGTTTTTGTATGTTTGTATCTATATTTTCAACTTTTGATTCAAGATTTTTTATTTTCAACATAACAGTATCATTTTTCTGAAGAGTATCAAGCTGCGTCAAAATTGAATCAAGTTTATCTTCAAGAACAGATATACGATTGTTATTCTCATCGATTTTTGATGATAAAACTTCATCAACTTTCTTTTCTACAATCGCAGCTATTTCTTCAGAGTTAATCGCTATAGGAGAATTTTCTCTGCTTAACGCTGAGGAAACAGAGTTTTTCAGCTCTTCCAAATTCTCTTTTAAGTCAGAAACCTGAACATTTGGCAGTTCTTTTGAGAGGAGTTCGAGAGTATTTGCCCTTATCTCATCAAGAACGGATGAATAATCAGCAACAGGAGAGTGAACTGATTCTGATATAGCTGATGAAATATTGAGGATATTTGCAGACATATTTGCAACTGAAATTCTCAACTCTTCAAATTCTGATGAATAATCATGTATATCAGAAACATTTGTAATGTTTTTCAGTTCATTTATAGAATCGGTAATTGCATCAAGTTTTTCACCGAATAGCGAATTATTTTGATGGAAAGAGTCTATCTCTTTTGAAAATTTGCCATAATCAATTTCTTTCAGCCCGACGATATCTTCACCGAGCTCTTCAATAACTTTGCCGGCAGATTCCATCCATTCCGCAAGAACAAGGAAAGAATTTTTTATGTTCTCAAGAGAATTTGAATTATTTGCAGAATGCTCTGTAAAGACCTGCATTTCATGTTTTAATTCTGAAAATCGTCTATCAAAGAGTTTTATCGAATCATTGAAAGCAAAAGTCATATTTGAGAGTGTTTGTTGAATTTTATCAGGTTCACTCTTTGTAATCATATTCTTGAAATTTTCAAGATTATCTCTCAAGACATTTGTGCTGTCTTCCGATGATAGAATCAACTTGTTTGTACACATATTCAGATTTGTCACATCTTCATTCAGCTGTTCAAACTTTTGAGCGATATTTTGAAAATCATATTTGAGGTCAACGACACTCTCTCTTATATTATTAATTTCTTCTTCATTCTCTGTTTTTTGAGAGAGTTCGTTTATCGCAAGCCTGATTTTTGCAAAGTCATCTTCAACATCCGTCAAACTGTATTTCTCACTTTGAAAGAAAGAGAGCACACTGCCTATTCCGTTTTCTACTCCTTCAATCAATGTTTGAACGTCAGACAACCTGTTTAGTTTTTCTATAATTTCATTAAGAGTATTTTCTTCTGAAGAGCCCCTCAGAGTATTTTTAACTTCAAAAACAGCATTTTTTATCTGTCCTACATCATATCTTATACCCTCAGAAGATTCATATATAAAATCTTTGATTTCCTCTGATTCTTCATCAAAAGAAATATTATCAAATATTGTGACTATCTCTGATACCAGATCACCGACAATCGAATTTACCTGTCCCTTGAGCTCCTGCAAATCCTTTTGTGTTTCTACACTGCTTATTTTTGAAAGGCTGTTTTCTATTTTTGCATCAAGAGAAACTATTTCATTTTTTATTTCGTCTTTTGCTTCCGAGAAGTCTGATTTTATTGAAGAGATATCAATATTTTTTATCTCGTTCTTCAATTCGTCTTTTACTTCAGAGAGTCCGTTTTTGAGGGAAGATAAATCAATATTTTTTATTTCTTCTTTTAACTCATCCTTTGCTTCGCTTATACCAAGCATAATATCTGATTCAGAAAGACCGACATTCTCTTCAAGGTCAACCAAAGCCGACTTAACCTCATCCAAAAGAGCCAATACTTCATCATTTGAATGAGCCGGCACCTGTTCATAAGTTGTACTTATTCTTTTTTGAATATCATCTACAGACTCTTTTACTGCAATAATCAGCTCAAGAGGACTTTCTTCGCTCAAGCCGTCCAAAAGCTCCAACACGGCATCAATTTTGACATAAATATCTTCAAATTTATTAGAATCATCAATATTATTTTTTATTTCTGAAATTGATGTATCCAACCTGTCAATCAGCTCTTTAACTTCTTTTTTATCAGTGCCGAAGACATCTCCAAGCTCTGTTATTTTTGAAGATAAAGAACTTATTTCTTCAACAACTCTTTGATCCATAGACTCTGTTGTCAGTGAAAAAGTTTTTTCCAAATCAGAAATAAGAGATTTTACATCTTCACCGTTGTTTTTCAGTGTTTCTGCCGATTGTTTAAACTCAGCTATCTCATCTGTGAGCGCTTTTACCCGTTCGTCAAGTTCATCTCCGAGGTCTGTTTTTATTCCGCTCAAAGTTGCGTCCATTCCAGAAATCAGCTCTTCTATGGCGCTGTTATCAGGTTTGTAGTTCTCAAGAGCTGCTTTAAACTCTGCTATCTCATCTGTGAGCGCTTTTACCCGTTCGTCAAGTTCATCTCCGAGGTCTGTTTTTATTCCGCTCAGAGTTGCGTCCATTCCAGAAATCAGCTTTTCTAGAGCGCTGTTATCAGGTTTGTAGCTTTCAAGAGCTGCTTTAAACTCTGATATCTCATCTGTGAGCACTTTTACACGCTCATCAATATTTGACCCCAGTTCATTTTTCAACACTTCAAAAGAAGTATCGAGTTTTGAAATAACTTCACTGTTTGATTGTTTCAAAGAGTCAATTGACAATTTGAAAGAAGAAATTTCTGTTTCAAGTAACTTAACTTTTTCTTCAAGAGCTGCATTTATTGAATTTTTTGCTTCCTCTAATATTCTATCAAAATTCGATAAGACATCCTGTATTGATGATTTATCGGCACTTATAGAAGCAATTGATGTTTTCAGCGATGAGATTTCTTCGCTGAATTTTACACCAAAGTTATCCTCAAATTCGGTCATACTTGAATTGAGTTTTGAGATTATTTCTTTCAAATCGCAGCTTATAGAAGGAGATATTTCGTCAACAGAGTTTTTTACATCAGAAAGATTTGCTTCAATTGATGAAATAGCATCTTTCATCTCAGAAACTTTATTGTTGAACCCGGAACCGAAGTTTTTTTCAAACTCACTCAAGCCTGCATCAAATTTAAACAGCATATCTGCAAGCTCGCTGCCCATATTTGCTGAGATATCACCAATCGAATTTTTGATATCGGAAATAGAATTTTCTATAGAGGCAATGTTTGGTTTCAAATCAGAATTTACATCTTTTTTGATATCCCTGATAGCTGAATCAACACGAGAGAAAAACTCCTTTGACTCCTTGTTTGCTGCTGAAAAGCTGTTAAATCCGTCTTTTATGGTTGTATTAAACTCTTTTTGCAGTGAGTCAAGAGAAGAATAAAGTTTATTTATCAGTTCTTTTGTTTCTGCATTGTTGCTGTTTTGAGAATTCTGGTTATCTTTGAAATTATTATCAATATTCTCCTGAATAGTATCTAAAGAAGAGTATAACTTGTTCATGAGTTCTCTTATTTCTGAATTATTTTTGTCTATTGCTTCAAAATTATCAGAAACACTCTCATCTAAACCTGTATGAATACTGTCAATTGATACACTCAGTTTTTCTATCAAATTTTTAATATCTGATGATGATACTTCATTCAGCTCTTTAAGCGAACTCATTTTATCATCCAAATCTTTGAGATTATTTTTCAGTGTATATCTTACATCAGCTCTCACCTCAGAAAGAGTTGAGGTAACCCCTGATATCAAATCTTTCAGTTCTTTATTACCGTTTTGAAGAGCGGTATCTATTGTATCTTTAAAAATTAACAACTCTTTTTCAAGAGAGGAGACATTAAGTTTCAAATCATCAAAATTTATATTAGAATCACTGCTGATACCCTTCAACATAAGATTGTATTTTGAATCAATTTCTCCAAGAGCCGATATAATCGAACTTATCCCTTCATTGAATGCTTTTTCATCAGGAATAACAGGCTTCTCCTTTGAGTCAAATTCCTTAATCAACCCGAGAAGACTTTTCATTTTTTCATCAAGTGTATCCACTATTTTCTTAAACTCTTCATCAAAAGAGACGACATCAGGTTTGATTGACTCAATCAAATCTTTAACATCTCCGTCTATATTAAGCTGTTCAAACTCAACAACTTTGAAGTTAATGTTTATGATGATTTTCTTAAGAGTTTCGATATTTGCCGAAAAATTATTAACAACATCTTTTATGTCTTCGAGTAGTGTTACATCTATATCTTTATCAGGAGAGTTTGCAATGAGAATTTCCAATCTTGCAACCAATTTTGCTATTTCATCAAAGTATAGAGAAATACTGTTATATTTCGATTCAATATTTTTATTTGCATCACTGATGAATAGAGGAATTTCATCATCACCGAATGATTCAAGCTGAGAGAGCAATGACTCTGACTCTATTTGAGGAATGTTAGGTTCAATATCTCCAAACGTTTCGGAATTTTTGAAAAGAGATTTTTTCACAACATCCAAAATACTCCCGAGTCTTTTTCCAGAAGATTCGACCTGTTTTTCTATATTATCAAGTTTTTTCCCGTCAATCACGTCAGCTTCTCTCTCTCTTATAAATACCCTTGTACTAATTCTATCAGATTATTTTCAATAGGGTAAAAACATTAAGAAAGTTAATATTTGGTTATAAAGAAACCAATTCATTTTTAATTTTTTCTATATCCTGATTGGTCAAAAAGCGCGGAGAGCCTTCTTCCGTAGAATGATTTCTCAAGAGATATGACGGGTGAAATATTGGTATCATCTTTGAAAAATTTGGACCATCAAAGAATTTACCTCTTATTTTTGATATTGAAAGTTTGGTATCAAGCATGGATTTTACTGCAGTCATGCCGCATAAAATAATTATTTTCGGTTTAACATATTCTATTTGAGAATCCAAATACTCCCGGCATTGTTGTTTTTCAAAATCTGTTGGTACACGATTTTCAGGAGGACGGCATTTGACAGTGTTGCAGATATAAATATCTTTTTCTCTATCGATACCATGCTCGGTCAAAATTTTTGTAAGCAACTTTCCTGCTCTTCCGACAAAAGGCAAACCGGTTTCATCCTCGTTTGCACCTGGAGCTTCACCAATGAGCATAATTTTAGCCTGCCTGTTTCCATCTTCAAAAACGACATTTGTCCTTGTTTTTGAGAGCTCACATTTTTGGCATCCAAGACATTTCTTTTTCAAATCATCAAAATTTTTCATTATTTTTTCTTTTTAAAAATATTTCTAAAAAAGTCTAACAGAGGGAAAGAGTAAAGTTTACGAATTTCTGCTATTTCTTTTTGGATATCTCTCATCTGCTCTGAATCATATGCACAATTTTGAGCAAATCGATTGAGAAGTTTCTTGGCTTTTGAAGGTTTCTTCATTGATTTATAGCAGGCTACAAGATTTTTGCATATTCCATAATCATTCGGGTCAAAACGCAAAGCATAGTGAAGTTCATTTACTGCCTCATCAAACTTTTTAACCTGAATATAAGCTTCTCCTAAAGCTTTATAATAATCTTTTTGCATATTATCAAGAGAAACAGCTTCTTTCAGATATTTAATCGAGTTATCAAAGTCATTGTTTATCTTGAAAATTTGACCTATTTCATAATGCAATTTTGCGCTGTCAGGTTTGAGCTGGAGTGCATTCATATAATATTTGAAAGCTTCCGAGTATTCTTCTTTTTCTTTTTTAATATTAGCAATTTCAGTGAATATCTCAGGCATATTCTGGCTCTTTGATACAAGATAGCTGAAATATTCAAGCGCTTTTTCTTTGTTTCCGAGATATTTGTAGCAATAAGCAAGACCGATATAAGAGTTAATGTATTTGGGATTTTTTTCAACAACCTTTTGATAATACTCTATAGCCATATCATACATTTTTTTGTCTTCATAAATTTTGGCTATTTCAATATAATTTTCTACATGCCCGCTATCTTTGCTTAGAGCAGCGAGATAATACTCAAGAGCCTTATCTTTCATATCAAGAATATTATAAATATTAGCAATTGCATTGTAGATTTTTTCGTCATCTTTATTTACTTTGAGAGCCTGATCAAGATAATATAATGCCTCTTTGTAATTTTTCTTTTCCGTCAGTATTTTTGACTTCAACCAGAAAACAGATTCTTCTTCATCTCCTGAGTCAATCAGTTTATTCAAAAATTCTTCTGAACGGTCATATAATCCCTCTTGATAATATAAATAAGCAAGAGCGTATTTAGCCTCGGTATCCTGAGGATGAATTTGCAAAACAGTATGATAAGCATAGGCGGCTTCCTGCTGCCAGCCAATAAGAGAATAGCACAACCCTAAATTCATATATGAATTTATATCGGTGGCGTCTATAGCTTCAACAACAAACTTGAACTCGGCAATAGCACCCTCATAATCTTCAAGCGCTGAATAAATCAAACCCATATAATAATGCGGGTCTTTGAGATTGAAGTTCAAAGACAGAACATATTGAAATATATTTTTTGCATCTTCAAATCTGTTTTCACAATAGAAAACTTTACCTAATGCAATTCTTACATCAAGATTGTCAGGATTCAATTCAAGCGCTTTATAGAAGTTTTCTGAAGCATCGTCGTATTTTTCTTCTTTTGCATCACAAACCCCGAGAAGATAATAACATTCATCTGAGTTCGGAAATTTTTCAAGCATTACATTTTTGATAAAACATCTGGCTTCCTTGACCTTTGAAGAACTGAAATAACTTTCAACAAGCTCCTTATGATAAGAAAAATCTTTTTCTACCTTCAGAAGTTCTTTCAAATACTCCTCTGTTTTCGGCAGATCTTTTTGTATTCTATACACATTAATCAAACCCAAAAGAGTTTCTTTGTGGGACTTGTTTACTTCATAAGCTGCATCATAATAGTTCTTTGCTCTATCAATATCACCAAGACCTATATAACAATCTCCTATCATTGAGAGAATATCGGGATTATCAGGACTGAGCGACAAACTTTTGTAATAATGTTCTATCGCTGTTTTAAAATCTCGATTTTTCTTGTATTGATCAGCTAAAACTAAGAAATCATTCAAATCTTGATTCACAAAAATTCTATCCTCAAAAAATAGGTTTATTTATACATTATAAGCATAAATAAACCTATACACAAATCATTTACAATAAATGACTTATTTATTTGACTTTTACCGAGTCGAGTGCTCTTTTCAGAGTATCAACCACCTGTTTTTGCTGTTCAAGAGTAATCTCAGGGAACATTGGCAAAGACATAACTTTTGTTGTCTTATCTTCCGTAACAGGCAAATCTCCGAGTTTACCGCCGAGATAAGAATGTACTTTCTGCAGATGAAGCGGCACCGGATAATAAATCATCGCACCTATTCCGTTTTCCTGCAAGAATTTATGCACTTCATCACGATGAGGAACCTGAATAGTGTACTGGTGATAAACACAGTATGTATTCGGTCCTTCTTTAGGAGTTACAACACCTTCTACATCTTTCAACAATTCGTTGTATCTATAAGCAACTTCACGTCTTTTTTTATTCCATTCATCTATATAAGGCAGTTTCACTCTCAGAATAGCAGCCTGTATTTCATCCATACGGCTGTTCAAACCGATTTCATCATGATAATAACGAACAGCGCTGCCATGGTTTCTCAAAGAAACAACTCTTTTCGCAAGATATTCGCTGTTTGTCGTAATCATACCCGCATCACCGAACGCACCGAGGTTCTTTGTCGGGAAGAAACTGAAACATCCGATATCTCCGAATGTACCGACTTTTTGACCTTTAAACGTTGAACCTATTGCCTGAGCGCAATCTTCTATTACATAGAGATTGTATCTTTTTGCAATATCCATAATAACATCCATCTGTGCAGGCTGACCATAGAGATGGACAGGAATGATAGCTTTTGTTTTAGGTGTAATTTTTGACTCAAGCAGAGCTGCATCCAAGAGGAATGTATCCGGATCAATATCAACAAAAACATGTTTTGCACCGACAACACCAATAGCCTCTGTTGTTGCAACAAATGTGAATGCAACTGTTATAACTTCATCGCCTTGCCCGATTTCTAAAGCTCTCAACGCAAGCTGCAGAGCATCCGTTCCGTTTGCACAGGTAACTGCGTGTTTTGCACCGCAATATTCAGCTATCTCAGATTCAAACGCCTTTACATTCGGACCGAGAATATAGCTTCCAGAGCGCAAAACTTCTATAACGTTTTTTTCAAGTTTTTCTTGTATTTGTTTGTATTGACCTTTCAAATCTAAAATAGGAATCATAGAACAATCCTCTTCTTTCCAACTATTCTCTACGTTTACTAGTTTAGCATAATATTCTTATGCCTTTATAAAATCTTTACCTGAAAAAGACATATCAAATAAACGAAAGAATAAGACTGTTCAAAGGTTTTACAAGTTCTTCCATTTTATCCTGCTCATAAAACTTTTCAAAAACAAGTTTGTCATCAACAAAAACCATGACTGACGGAATTTTTTTGGGAATATTTATCCTGTGTTTTTTCACATATCTGCATGAATCAGGGTCTTCTACATTGCATAAAAAATAGTCAACTTTTCCCCCGTAAGAGTCTATAAGTTTTTGCATAACAGTTTGAATACCATGTGTATCAGAATGCCAGCTTGCATAAAGAAGCAAAACCGTTACATCATCTTTTGCGAAGCATTGCAAAGGGAATAAAATGAAAATAGTCAAAATAAATAAAGCCGGTTTAAAAAATTTTCTCAAAACAAAACTCCTGTTGTTATAAAGAAATATCACAAACTTTTTATATCCTCCATCATTCTGTATAATAATAATTGAATATCGGAGGAGATATGCGAATAATAGGAATAGACCCGGGAATAGCTATCAGCGGATATGGAATACTTGACTTTGATGAGTATAAAAACACTTTTGAACTCATAACAAGCGGGTCAGTACAAACGGATAAAAATAACTCAACGGAGCAAAGATTGCTTGAACTGCATAATGACATAAGCGAGCTAATCAAAATGTATTCTCCTGATTGTGCTGTTATCGAGAAGTTATTTTATTTCAAAAATGCAAAAACTATTATTCCCGTATCGGAAGCAAGAGGAGTAATTTGTATGACTTTTGCTAAATACGGTATAAATATAGCAGAATACACCCCGCAGCAGGCAAAACAGGTTATAACAGGCTATGGAAGAGCAGAAAAGCCTGAAGTAGCCGATATGGTCAAAATTATTCTCAATACAAATAATATTCCAAAATTAGACGATACTGTAGATGCAATTGCTCTTGGCATCTGTCATATAAGAAACATAAAACTTACAGCAGAGGTGGTATAGATGAAATATTATATAAAACAGGTTTTATACATAAGCGCAATCATAGGAGGAGTTCTCGGAGCGTTCTCCCTTATTCCGTATTTTATGTGTCTTGGTTCGTTAATATTCTGCATTATCAGCGTCATAACAATAATTTTTCTCAAAAGAAACGGTTATGCCGGTGTTATATCACTCAATGACGGAACCGTTATCGGAGCAATATCAGGTTTCATCGGTGCAGCAGCAGCCTGTATTGTTTATATGCCGCTTGCTTTTGTCGGTGCCATAATTTTTAAACAGCCTCTGCTATTCAAGTTTAATGACCTTGTATTCATCGTTCCTATTACAATAGTTGTCTTCGGAATGTTAGGAGCTATTATGAATGCCTTCTGCGGTATGGTGACCGCTTATTTATACGAAAAACTTGAAAAAGACCGCCCGGAAGAAGAACAGGTTGATTTTATTATTGATGAGGAATAATTCTAAATCTTTAAACAGTTTATGCAAAAAAATTTCCACAAGCCTACTTCCTGTAAATAACAATGGCGTTCGAAACTTTTCTGGCAGGTTTCTCACTCGGACAGTTTATGAGATGACCGTTTATAACCATCTGCGTTGAACCGCCGCCGTCAAAATTCATCGCCTGATAAGCCCCGAAAGACAACATCAAATCAGCAAGTTCAGAAAGAGTAGCACCCTCAGATACTCCCTTCTGGCGCCCATCAACAGTCAGAATAATCAACCTGTTATCTTTAGAAAAACCAATTGCAGTCCTCGGCGCCTTACCTTTGAATATATCATTCTGAAATCTCTGATTCTGTATAAATTTTTTACCGTTTCTAACAAGAACAGGCCCTGCAGCAACAGCATATTCCATATCATTCCATATATCAGGAGTAAGAGTGTATTTATATCTGACACGAGCTTTACATTCAAGATTTTTTTTGAGTTGTTTTTTGTTGAAGACAACGGCATAAGATTTTGCGGGTATTCTCACTCGTCCTGTTGCTATTTCCTTTATTCGTCCTCGTTTCACCACAACATGATAATATTCGCTCGAGGTTTCAGGAGTGTATCTTCCCCAAAGATTATTATAAATATAAGCTCCTTTTGAAGACATAATAGGCTGGTTTATGTTTGTTAAAGGAAGAGTATTTCCTGAAATACTCACTCTGCCGCTTAGGCTGACTTCACCGATTTTGTATTCTTCATCTTCTGTCACTCCAAATGCCGTCCTTGAGAACAGAGGACCTGTCAAAAGTTTTCCATTCACAATAGACAAACCAAGAGGCGTACCGTCTCCTTTAAAATATTGAGCATTCACTCCTGCATAAGCATATCTCGCAATATACCTGACTGAATGTCTTGCACGCATTTTTCTGCTGCCAAATGCCAATCTTACCTCATAGGGACTTTCTTCCTCAATTGTTATGACATTGACTATAGCAGGTCGTCCTCCGAGAGTGTATCGATAGCGGGCATGAGGAAAAGAATTTTGCAAATCAGGAATAAGAGGCAGCACTGTTGTTTCCTCTGCAAATACCTGCCCGCAGGTTATAATTAAAAGAAACACAAAAAGAAAATATTTAAAAGATAATTTGAACATACAACAAATTCCCCGATAAAAACTTATTTTTTCAAAGCTTCTTTCAAAGCAACCTCAAGTGTTTCAATCTTTGCCTCGAGCATTTTTATTTTATCCTGAGAGGCTTCGGCGCTGACAAGATTTTTTTCGGCATTTCTCGACTCTTTTTTCAGCCTGTATGATATAGCAGAAAAAGTAGAATAAGACAGACACAACGTAAAAATTATACCGCCCAAGAATGCACCAAAAATCACAACAGCTTCACTCAGTCGGAATGTTTTTCTAAGCAGCGGATCTATTACATCAATGCTTACCCCAAAATTTAAATAACAAAGAGCTGCAAGCTTCACAAGTATCAACAGTGCTATTAACTTCAAAAATATATTCATCTAATTTTTACCTCTCAATATTTTCAAAACTTTTTTTAACTCATCATCGGGTTCAAGCTCGATTACTTTCTGAATATTATCGCCCGGAGGGAGAAAAGTCAATTTATAAGCCTGCAAAACCTGCTCATTCAGTTTCATATTTGCAAAACCGCCGCCATAAACACTGTCCCCGAGAATAGGATGCTTGATATAAGACATATGAACCCTGATTTGATGAGTACGTCCTGTTTCAAGAGTCATCTCAACATAAGTAAAATTCTTGAATCTCTCAAGAACTTTATAATGAGATACTGCTCTTTTGCCATCATCAACAACTCCCATTTTTTCACGGTGAAGAGGATGACGTCCTATGGGTGCATTAATTGTTCCCTCATCATCTTTTAATACGCCATGGACAACCGTTAAATATTGTCTTATGGCTGATTTATCTTTTATCTGCTGCGCAAGAAAATTGTGCGCATAATCGTTCTTTGCAATCATCAACAGACCTGAGGTATTCTTATCAAGACGGTGCAAAATTCCCGGGCGCATAATCCCGTTTATACCGGAGAGATTGTCATGGCAATAATATAAAAGCGCATTTACCAATGTATCTTCTTTTTGGACTGAAGTCGGATGAGTCAACATGCCTGATGGTTTGTTCACAACGAGCATATTATCATCTTCATATCTTATATCAAGAGGAATATTTTGCGCTTTTAACTCAAGAGGTTGAGCATCAGGAATTTCAACTTCTACAGAATCAGCTATTTTAAGTTTATATGACGCCTTCTGCTCTTTGTCGTTTATTCTCACACAGCCTTTTTTGATTAAATTCTGAATATAAGAACGGGAAAAACCTTCCAACGCATCTGAGAGATATACATCCAATCTTCTGCCGGCTTCATGAGGTTCGACAATCAAAATTATTTTTTGAAGCGGCATAATATATCCTCTGCTCCCAAAAGAGAAATTATCACCATAACGACACCGACAGTGATAGCTATATCAGCGGGATTAAATACGGCAAAGTTTATAAAATCAAGAGAAATAAAATCAGTCACAGCCCAGGTCCTCGAAAATGCCCTGTCAACGAAATTACCTGCACTGCCACCCAGAATCAATCCCCATGATATTTTTTGATAAAGTGAAAAATCTCTGCTGGAAAAAAGGAAATAAACACTTATTGACAAAATTGTAATAAAAGAAAACACGCTCAAAAAAACAATATTATCTTTTAAAATACCGAAAGCAGCACCTGTATTTTCTATATAATAGATGCTCAAAATATTTTTCAAAATAACAAGCCTTGTTTCAGGAATAAATATACAAGAAACAGCCGACTTCAACGCTCTGTCGACAAGCATAACAATAAATGCAGTTAAAAATACCTGATGATTTCCAAACATATTAAAGCCTGCTCAAATCATCCGGGACAAAGGATTTTTCACCGGAAACATTTACCCTCTGCATAACAAGAGCAAGTCCTGTCACTTTGAGTCTTGAATTTTGATAGATATCAAAAACAGTTTCCGTAAAACCTAAAGAAGCAATAGCCATCTCATTGTTGTTATTCGAATTTGCTTTTACTATTCTCTCAAGAAGCCCTTTTTCATTAATCTGTCTGAAGACTTCTTTTGAATGAATTTCAGGATAAACTATCGGTTCTGCGCTGATAGAACTTACTACAACAGCATTTGGAGCCTTATTCACACGAAGAGAAATAGTATATTCTTCATTTGGTTTAACAATCTTGGGTGCTGATATTTCCATTGAAATCTTCTTTGAGCTTCCGTATTTCAAAACAGTTTTTTCAGACACAACTTTCTCAGCAAAAATCTTCCAATCCTTGCCTACTTTTTTGAAATACAAAAGATTCTCAGATGTGCTGAACAACTCTCCGTAGTCATTTGTTACGTCAGACTTTTTGGCGGTTGTTGCAACAGCCTTATCAGAAGTCAAAACAACCGTGTATTTATCTCCGACTCTAATATCTTTAATCTGAGAAGAATATTTTATGTCAGGATATCCCTTCCAGGTTTCGTTTATAAGAGAAAACAACTTTTCTTTTCCAAAACCATCTGCATTCATATAATCTTCTGTATACATATCCTGAAGTTTATCTATTTTAAACTCGTTAGAATATTTTGTATGCTGGGATACAGCCTGTTTTACCTCTTTGAATACTTTAGGATCACCCTGTATAAAAGATGATTTCACAGCCTGTCCATCAATCAAAGCACCTTGAGGAGCCACAGCATAAGATATGAGCGTTGTATTCAACAATATGATACCTGCAATAGCTATCAATTTTATATTCATATTTTTATTGTTCCCAAATTAAGTATCTCATTTAATTTTATTTAATTTAAAATAAATAATCAATAAATTATTTATTTTCCCGCAGTTCTTGAGGAAGAGAAATTGTAGTTATTCAGTTTTTGATAATCTGACCCGAGCATATATTTATCAGCTTCTTCAATTATCTTAATAACCTCATAACCGTTTGTTCCATCGCTTCTTGGTTTTGTCCTGTTAATTATACAGTTGATAAAATGCTGACACTCAAGTTTAAGCGGTTCTATCTCCATATATTCAGGAGTCAGGATATCTTCTTTTTTGTTTGAATTATTTTCAAAAATCAAAATTTTATGTTCGCAAACAGTATCATCCAACATAGCGCTTGCTTTCGTTCCTCTGATTAAAAGCATTACCCTCTTCTGCGGATGTATCCAGCTTGTTGATATATGTCCGTAAACATCATCTTCGAAGTTCAAATCAAGATGAACTATATCCATGATATCATTGCCTGAAGTCGAAAAACCTACAGCTGACTTTACGCTTACAGGTTTTTTCCCGATGATATAACTAATCATAGATATATCATGCGGAGCCAGATCCCACATTACACTCTTGTCATTTTTAAAGTAGTTTATATTCAATCTATCACTCTGAGCATAAACTATATCACCCAAAACTCCTTCGGCAACAAGCTCTCTAAGTCTTGCAACTGCCGGATGATAAAGAAGGAGATGTCCGACCATCAAAACTCTTCCAAGTTCTTCCGATAGGTCTTTCAACTCTTTTGCCTGATCAGCCGTCGTCGCAATAGGTTTTTCCACATAGACATCTTTACCTGATAAAAGTGCTTTTTTTACAACATCATAGTGCGTATGGCTCGGTGTTGCAACGACAACTCCTGTTATATCTTTTGATGAAATGACTTCATCTATGTTATTTATAAACTTTACGCCCTGATAGTTATCTTTTATTGCGTCAATATTTTCCTGTCGCATATCGCATACGGTGTCAAGGACTTCAAGGTTATAAAAATTTCTTACTAAATTTTTCCCCCAAACTCCGCAACCGATTACAGCTATTCTTGGTTTCAACTTTTTTCTCCCTATATATCCTTTATAATTTTATTTAACAATTATGAAAGATTAGAGTCAACCGAATTGTTACCGTATTTATATTAATTTTTTATAAAGACATAATCTAGTCAAACAAAGTAACCCAGTTTTCATCTCTGAGAGATTCAAAACACATCTTTATCTGTGCTTGATTATTTTTCTCTTCTGCAAGCTGAGGTAGATTATCTTCTGAAAAAAAACCGCTCGCAACAGTTTCTGTATTCGGTTTGAACTCTCCTCCAATCAACCTGCAGAGCACAAATATTTTTATTATATCATAGGCATACACCGGCAGATTGTGCATTTTTCTGTCTTGAACAGCAATAATTCTCACAGCTTCGACATCAACACCTGCTTCTTCTCTGGCTTCTTTTTCTGTATTTGATTTCACTGACTCACAAGCATCGCACCAGCCGCCGGGGAGCGACCACTTTCCATTATTCTCCTGCACAAGAAGAATCTTCCCCTCCTTGAACACAGCAGCTCGTGTATCTATCTTCGGTGTTTGAAAGCCTGTTTCCGAGCAGAATAAATCTTTAACTTTTTCTTTTGATATACCGCTTTTGTAAGAAATCATCTCCGAAGATATTTCTCTTATACGTTCAAAGCGCTCTATATCAAACTTATTCTGAGAATAAGCCAGTCCGCATTGAGCTAAAAACTGCAGCTCTTTTGCCCAGCCAAGCCATGGTTCATAAGATTTTTCTTGTTCGTTCATAGACTTATCTTTGAGCGGTAACAACGAGAAGATGCCATCCAAACTGAGTTTTTATCGGCTGAGAAACTTCGTTCAGAGGGAGAGAAAAAGCTGCATCTTCAAACTCCTTGACCATCTGACCTTTCGTAAAGAAACCGAGGTCACCGCCGTTTCTGCCTGATGGACACATAGACACTTTTGAAGCAATCTCTGCAAAACTGGCACCGTTCAAAATTTCTTCTCTCAGTTTTTTTGCTTCTTCTTCCGTTCTTACTAATAGATGACTTGCTCTAACTTCTGTCGGCATAATATTTTCTCCTGATTTCTTAAAGCAAAAAAGCTGCTTTAGTATGTGTAATATCCTGTTTTATAACCATCTTTCCGTTTTGATTTTTGCCTACGACAAATTCTACTTCAAATTTTTCGTTGCTTGTTGATGGTTTTCTGTATCCCTTAATTTTGATATCATTCCCATATGGGATAAATTGAAGATTTGTGTATAAATTTTTATACTTTGTAACAGCAGCCATTTTGCTGTAATATTTCAGTTTCATCTTATATGCCGAAGCTGAAATAACTTTTGTTTCAAAACTCTCAGGTCCTTTAATGATAATTCTTTTTATTGACGCATTATCATCATAAAAATTCAAAAGATTTGTATCATATGAACTTGCTGCTTTAACAAAACTGTTGAAAAAATCCATTCCTTCATCAATAGAAATTGCAAAAGATACAGGACAAATAAAGAAAGCAGCTATCAATCCCAAAAAGATACGTCTAACATAACCCATAACGATCTCAATTCCTATTTACTCTCTTATGGAATAATATTAACCCAATTTTTTTTGTTCTGCAAGTCTGTTTGCTTTTCCTTCTACAGCCTTGATTCCCGGCTGTTCTTTTGAACCTGTATATTTCTGTCTGAAAGCATACATAATTTTTGGAATAATAACAGAAACAAACAGAACGCTTGTTGCAATATTACCGATAATTCCAGCTCTTTTTACAACCTTTGCTTTATTCAGGAACTTCTCCGGATCAGCCGATTTTTCTGCTGTTTCTGCAAACTGAATCATATTTTTATTGAGTTCTTTAATTTTATCAACATCAACAAATTTGAAGAGGTTTCTTTCTCCGTTTTTGGTTGAAATAAGTTTTGTTTTCTCGGCATATTTGAGTGTAATATCACTGAATTTTCCATCTTTCAGGTTGTTGTCAATAAAATTCAGCATCTCTTCTTCTCCCATATCTGCAAGAGATTTTATGGGAGTCTTGTTTTTGATTGCTTCAGCGAAACTCTTGCCCTCAAGGACTTTAGGGTCAAGATTTATAGGAGTTTTGAGAAGTTTTTCAGAAACTCTTTCTATCAATTTTGCAAGATGATTGCCTCCTACATACATAAAGTACATAATTCCGCCTTCTCTGATAGCTGTTTCTAAAGCAGCTGCATGAGGGTGATTGTTTTTCTTGCCCTCGTTGGCTTTTCTTTCTCTCAACTCTTCGTTGACAATTCTGCTTCCTGAAATTCCGGCATCAAGAATAACCATATTGCTGAGCGGACTGTGTTGAGCTGCCTGAGCTGCTACAATAGGATTCAGAATGTCTTTTATACCTTTGAATGATACATCGGATTGTGAATCTTTCTTTGTGAAAGCTCTAAAGTTCAAATCTTCCTGAGTTTTCTTTCTGATTAAATCGTTTGAACCTTTGAAATTCTTATCAAAATACTCTTTTCTTATAAAAGTATCTGAGTCAAACTCAGGATTTTTTGCCTTTTTGTTTATTACATTATTTGTTATTGAATAAATCCACTTCGGCAAAAACTTTGTCAGAACAATCAATGGAATAGCCGTTGATACAACTGTTTTTGAAACATGAAGAGCTTTATAAGTTTTTGGATTATCCAGAACTTTCTGGAAGGCTTCTTTATCAGCCCCTTTTGCCTTTTCTGCCACTTTTTCAAGAGATTGAGCACCTTTATTCGTAAGATACTTCAAATCTATCTTCGGGTCATACCCTGCCATTTTGAAAACTGTTTTATCGAAAACTTTTCTAAGAAGCGGTATTCCTCCTAACCATACTGCAGAAGTTGCGCTTCCTTCTATAAATCTTTCTCTAGCCTCAAGAGTTCTTGTTTCGCCGCCGTTTTTGTAAGCCATTGCCGTTCTTCCGGCATTTTCGACTCCGTCTTTTATTGCGACTGGTAATAGTGATGTTGAATTATTTCCAAGTGATGAAAAAATATTAGTAACTGTTAGTGACATTAAACTTGCTTTTCAGCCTCCGTACTCAAACAGGGTATTATAGACCCCAACTCAAATTCATTAACCTTTTTTGTTTGGCATTTGCCCTTATCTGAGTATTTCGTCGATTTATAAACATAATTTTCATTATCTCCTTTTTTATTTTTTTAATATCGCTGAATGTTAAAAAGTGCCAGTTTTTTTCTTTTTTTTGACAAAATGTAATAATTTTTGAATATAAAAAACCTTCCTAGCGAAAGGAAGGTCAAAACAAGCTAAAAATCATACCGAACGAATTCGGACTGTATCTTAGATGCAGCCTTCCGAGTTTGTATAAAAACAACGTCGTTGATATGATCTTATTCTCATTTTAACCTCGCAAAATTTTTGTATAATTTATTTAAACACAAACACCATGCCCTGTCCAGTATTTATCTTACTTTATTTTCCTCACCTTTTATGAGCCTCAAAATGTTTGACCTATGCAGCCATACAATATACAATGCGCCTAAAGCACAATAAATTATATAACTTTTCGGCTGTTTACACACCCACATAGCAACAGGAGCAAGCAAAAGAGCAATGATTGACGCAAGAGAAATATACCTTGAAAAATAGGCAATAACTGACCATATCACAGCAATCGCCATGCCTGCAATCCAATTTAAGCCCAAGATTGTTCCGACTCCTGATGCAACAGATTTTCCGCCTGAAAAACCGAGAAACAAAGACTTGCTATGCCCGATAATAACGGCAACAGAAACGGCAACAGGCAGAATATGCCATGAAAGAAGAATATTAAACCTGACTTCAAGATATTTTGAAAGAAGAACGGGAATAAGCCCTTTCATTGCATCAAGAAAAAGAACTATAAAAAACCACTTTGTTCCCATAACTCTTTTAACATTCGTTGCCCCTGTGCTACCGGAGCCTGTTTCTCTTATATCAATGCCTTTAAAATGCTTAACAATAAGATACCCTGTCGGAATCGAACCTATAACATAGGCTGCTGCTACGACCAATAAGAAATAAATATATTGCATTGTATTCTCCTTCGACTATTTTCTTTTTGCCTTTTCGCTCTTTTCTCGGGGAATTATACGAATAGGCGTGCCCAAAAAGCCGAATGCCTCACGCATTTTTCTCTCGAGATATCTCTTATAGCTGTCTTTCAAAAGCTTTGCGTTGTTGACAAATATCACAAAACTTGGAGGTGCTGCTGAAGTCTGAGTTGAATAATAAATCTTCGCCCTCTTTCCTTTTTCGGACAGAGGCGGGTTTAGGTCAAACGCTTCGTTGACAACCTTATTCAACAAACTTGTTGATACTCTTTTGTTGCAGCTTGCATAGACATCAACCGCAGTTGAAAAAATCTTGTTCAGCCTCAGTTTTGTTTTTGCGCTTATGAAAATTATCGGTGCATAATCTAAAAACGGTGCCTCGGAGCGTATTTCTTTTTTGAACTTATCAGCAGTATTCGAGTCTTTATCTTCTACAATATCCCATTTATTTACTGCAATAATCAGCCCCCGACCTGCATCTATCGTCAGCTCGGCAATTTTTTTGTCCTGCTCCGTCAACCCTTCAAGCGCATCAACAACAAGAACAGAAATATCACTGCGGCTAATCGCCTTGATGGCCCTGTCAACAGCAAATTTTTCAACGCCGTAGTCAACTTTTGATTTTTTCCTTATGCCTGCCGTATCAACAATTACAAATTCTTTATCATCAACAACAAGTGTTGAGTCAATAGTATCTCTTGTTGTGCCTGATACATCACTTACGATAACTCTGTCTTTCCCGAGAACCGCATTTACAATAGAAGATTTACCCGCATTAGGTTTTCCGATTATGGCAAGTTTTATCGGCGGAGCTTTTTTTTCCTCAACAAAATCAGGCAAAAACTCAGTGATAATATCAAGCAAATCACCGACTCCACCTGTTCCATGCAGAGCAGATATCGGATATGGCTCACCTAGAGAGAGTTTATAAAACTCATGAATGTACGCTTCTTTTTCGGGGACATCAATTTTATTCACAGCGAGAAAAACTTTTTTTCCGCTCTTTCTCAAAACATTTGCAATATCTTCATCAACAGGAGTAATTCCCTCTACCCCGTCGACAAGAAAGATTACCGCATCAGCTTCTTCACAGGCTATTTTTGCCTGATCAAAAATAGAGAGCATTATCTCATCTTCATCCCCGGGAATAATACCGCCCGTATCAATCACCGAAAAAGATTTTCTGTTCCACTCTACATCAAAATAGAGTCTATCACGTGTTACACCGGGCATATCATCAACGATTGACTGTCTTTTTCCCAACAATCTGTTGACGAATGTTGATTTACCGACATTCGGACGTCCGACTATTGCGACTGTTGGTTTCTTCTTCATACAATTTTTCCTTTCAGACACCATGTTGATGCTTCTTCTATTTTGACATTAACAATCGTTCCAATCATCGATTCATCACCTTGAGCGTGAACGACTTTGTTGCTTCTTGTTCGTCCTGAAACAACAACTTTCCCATCTTCAATTTTTGAACTTTCAACGAGAATATCCATAACTTTGCCCACGCATTTTTGGTTTGAATAAAGCGAGTAATCTTTCACCTTCTGATTCAAAATTGCAAGACGCTCTTTTTTTGTTTTTTCATCAATAAACCTGTCTCTCCAGGTAGCTGCGGGAGTTTGTCTTCTTGGAGAGTATGATGCCGTATTTGAATAATCCAAACCTGCCTCATCAATTATTGAAATAGTGTCTTCAAACTGTTCCTGAGTTTCGCCTGGAAAACCGACAATAAAATCAGATGTAATACTCACATCAGGCATAGCTGTTCTTATTTTGTTGCAAATTTCAAGATATTGCGCTCTTGTGTACCGGCGGCGCATATTTTTCAACACCTCATCATTTCCTGACTGCATAGGAATATGAAAATATTCGCAGACTTTATCAAGCTCTTTCACTGTTTGTATGAGTTCATCAGTTATATCAGTAGGATAAGACGTGACGAATCTTATTCGCAAAAGACCATCTAAAGAATGAAGAGAACGCAGAAGATTTGAGAGGTTGACTGAATCATCGTCTATATCCCGTCCGTAAGAATCAACAGTCTGTCCTAAAAGAGTAATCTCTTTATACCCCTGAGCGACAATACGTTTTGCTTCCTCAAGAATTTCTTCAGGCATGCGGCTTCTCTGGCGCCCGCGGACATAGGGAACAACGCAATAGGTGCAGAAATAGTCGCAACCTTCGATAATAGGAAGCCATGCATTAACCCCCTCTGCTCTTTCAATAGGGTAATCAAGTGCATTTGCCTTATATGGTTCCTTCCTAATCGCACAAACCTTCTCCCCGTCGCTAACCCTTTTGATTAAGTCAGGAAGTTCATAAATATTGTGAGTTCCGAAGACAAGATCAACACCGCGAAGACGTTTGAAGACCTGTTCTTTATCCTGCTGGGCAACACATCCGCAGATTGCTATTTTGATATCAGGATGTTCTTTCTTTCTCTGACACCATTTCCCAAGGAGACTATAAGCCTTATCAGCAGAAAGCTGGCGAATATTGCATGTGTTTACTATCAATAAATCGGCATCTTTTGAGTCATCACATTTTGAATAACCGCATTGAGATAAAATCCCGAAAATACGTTCCGAGTCAGACTTGTTCATCTGACATCCGAGAGTTTCTATATAGACATTTTTATTCATATTATTATAATTTCAAATATATCTGATACACTAAAGAAGTTTATAACATAAAGGTATAAAAAAATCACAAAACCTGTCTGTTTGTAAACTACTACCCGGGTTTATTATTGTGGATTTTTTAAAGTTCATATAACATATAAAATAAAAGAACAAAGAAAGAATTCTATGAGATTATTTATTGCATTCTTATTTTTAATCATGAATATATTCAGCCCTTATGCCGTAAATGCTGAAGTTCTCAAAGGCGGCATTTCTGCAGTTGATATGATACCCGATGAATTTTACGGAACATGGTCTGTCATATCAACAAGAATTGAAACAAACAACGAAAGTTTCTTCAAAGAAAGAACTTCTGATATATGGATTTTGCAGAGAGCAGGAAATGCAATAACCCTCACAAACCCAGCGACTCTTGCAACTTCAACCATCTCTGTTGACGAAGTTGAAAATAACACGGCAAAATTTTCACGGGTATCAAAAAACAAATACGAAGATGAAACAGAATACGTCACGATTACATTAAATGACAATACATTTATCGGAGAAGACGCACTTGAAATGAAAAAATTCTCGATAGATAATAAACTTATAGAGCATAATATAGTAAAGTATAGACTTGAAGGCAAGAAAATTTCAGGAAGAAATGCCATTTTGTATAAAACTATAAGGGAATAAAAAGTGAGCGAAAAAGAAATTTTGAACTATGATTTATTAATACTCGGAGGAGGTCCTGCAGGACTAAGCGCAGGGATTTACGGAGCAAGAGGGAATGTATCAACAGCTATAGTTGATATCAGTATGTTCGGCGGGCAGCCATCACTGTATCTTGAAGTTGAAAACTACCCGGGGTTCAAACTCGTTGGCGGATTTGATTTGATGAACGAATTTGAAGAACATGCTGACAAATTTGCAATAAATAAATACCCTAATGAAGAAATCATCTCGGTAGACCTCAAAGAGAACGATAATACAGTAGAAACATCAAAAAAAATATTCAAAGCGAAAACACTTATCATAGCAGCAGGAGCACAGGCGAAAAAATTGGGAATCCCCGGAGAAAAAGAATTCGCAGGAAGAGGAGTCAGTTACTGCGCTATATGCGACGGGTCGTTTTTCAGAGATAAAGTTGTCACGGTTGTCGGCGGTGGCAACGCTGCTGTTGAAGAAGCGATTTATCTCACAAAATTTGCTTCAAAGGTCAATCTTATGCACAGAAGGGACTCTCTTCGTGCTGATAAAATCGTTCAAGAGCGAGCTTTCAAAAATCCGAAAATTAACTTCATATGGAATGCCGTTCCTGTTGAAATAAAGGGTGAAAATACGGTATCAGAACTTATAATTAAAAATACCAAAACCGATGAAGTTTCATCTCTCAAAACAGATGGAGTGTTCCCATACATCGGATTTGCTCCGAATTCCCAGTTGTTTGCTTCTCAGCTGGATATGGACTCTGCAGGATTTATCGTTACTGATGAATATATGCAAACGAGTGTCCCGGGAGTTTATGCTGCAGGTGATATAAGAACAACACCTCTTCGGCAGATAATCACCGCAGCAGCAGACGGTGCCGTTGCAGCAACATCTGCAATAAAATATTTGGAAAAATTACACGAAGAAGTTGTCGTGTAGAAAATTAGCTTATCAGAGTGAATATAGGAGAAAAACAAAATGTTAAGCGAAAAAATGGTAAAAGAACTGAACAATCAAATAAACGAAGAATTGTTCTCTTCATATCTTTATCTTTCTATGTCATCTTATTGCAATGCACAGGGTCTTGCAGGCTTCTCAAACTGGATGAGAGTACAGGCTCAAGAAGAATTATCTCATGCAACAAAAATTTTCGATTACCTGCTTGAAAGAAACGCTCAGGTTACACTGGGTTCAATCGAGCAGCCGAAACATGAATGGAAAGATTTGCTGAATGTATTTGAAGAAACACTTGCGCATGAAAAACATATCACAGGCAGATTCAACCTTCTTATGTCAGTTGCAATAGAAGAAAAAGACTACGCAACACAATCATTCCTGAAATGGTTTATTGATGAACAGGTCGAAGAAGAGTCAAATGTTGACAATATGCTCAGCAAGCTGAAACTCATCGGCGATAACACAAGCGCTGTTTTCTATCTTGATCAGGAAGCATCAACACGTGTTTATGTCGCACCTACAGCAGAATAATATCAAGATAATTCATATAGAGTAGAAAAAATATAAAAAAAACTCTTTACAATAAATTTTGACGTTGATATAATACACACATAAACTAAAGAGACGTTCCTCAGTAGCTCAATGGCGGAGCAACCGGCTGTTAACCGGTAGGTTGTTGGTTCGAGTCCAACCTGGGGAGGTCTTTTTTTATGAGAAAAAACTTTTATACTCTGTCGTTCAAAATATATTTAAACAATCCGGCTATACATTTCGGATATTTGAAAATATTCATTCCGAAATTGAAGAGCATAAGACTTTTTATCCAAAAAATATTTTTCCTGTTGCCATAACACAGACGTAAAAACAGATACTGGCTCTTTCTGTATTCGTAAACTTTTCTTTCGTTTTCTTTGGGCGATTTCCCATGAAGATGTATAATCTGTTGTAGATTATCAGAGAGATTGAGAAAAGTACCCCCGGAAGTTTGAGAGAATTCTCAAACTTTTTACATTCTGGAGGAAATACTTCAAAACTAATTGATACAAATTCTTAAACTCAAAGATAATTAACTCTCAAATTAACAGATACTTTTTTAATAAGGTTTATGCTTTTTGAAAAATATTATGAACTCTATTTAAACACTAATAAAACTCCATTTAAACAATATTTGAATATCATTTAAAAACTGTTTGAGCCATGTCCATATTTGACATATGCATATGTTTTAATGGAATTATCTCAGCATTGTTACACAACAAACTAAGGAATATTTTCATGATACAATTAAGGTAGCTTCCTATAAGTTTTTATTATCAGAAGTTGTGAGGTGAAGAATGGCTATATTACCTAAAAATCAAATGACTGAAGAAGATATCAAACTTAATTTTATTACTCCGGTATTAGAAAAAGCCGGGTGGAAAGATAAAATTACAATGGAAACAAAAGTTCAGTTTACTGACGGTAAAATCAACTTGCGTGGTAATATGGCATCCAGAGAAAAGCCTAAAAAGGCTGACTACGTTTTGTATATAAACGCAAATAATCCAATAGCAATTGTAGAAGCAAAGGATAATAAACACTCTGTATCACATGGTCTGCAGCAAGCTATGGAATATGCTAAAAAATTAGACATTAATTTCGCATATAGCTCTAATGGTGATGGGTTTATAGAACATGATTTTTTAACAGGTAAAGAAAGAGAATTTACTTTAGATGAATTTCCAAGCCCAGAAGAACTTATTAGTAGATTTAAATCAGAGAAGAATAATAACACAGGTATTACTGAAGCTGAAGAAAATATTATAGAACAACCTTATTACACAAGCAGTAAAACATATCCGCCTCGCTATTATCAAAGAGTTGCCGTAAATAGAACGCTTGACGCTATTGCAAGAGGGCAAGACCGTTTATTACTTGTTATGGCAACAGGTACTGGTAAAACTTATACAGCTTTTCAAATTGTTTATAGGTTAATAAAAAGTGGGTTAAAAAAGAAAATTTTATATTTGGCAGATAGAAATATTCTTGTTGATCAATCTATTCAGCAAGACTTTGCTCCGTTAGAAAAAACTATTCATAAAGTAAATTTTGCAAAAGATAATAAAACAACTATAACTGCATACGAAGTTTATTTTTCATTGTATCAGCAATTAATTGGCGATGATGATAAAGAACATTATAGCGAACTCTTTTCGCCTGATTTCTTTGATTTGATTATAGTTGATGAGTGTCACAGAGGTTCTGCAAAAGAAGAAAGTCGTTGGCGCAGAATTTTGGAATATTTTTCTTCTGCAACACAAATTGGTATGACAGCAACTCCTAAAGAAACAAAATATACTTCAAATATTTCTTATTTTGGAGACCCAGTTTATACATATAGTTTAAAAGAAGGCATTGATGATGGTTTCTTAGCGCCATTTAAAGTTATAAATGTTACGACTGATATTGGTGATGGGTGGAGACCACGTAAAGGTCAATGCGATATTAATGGTCAGGTTATTGAAGATAGAATATACAATAATAGTGATTATGATTACAATATTATAATTCAAGATAGAATTGACCAAGTAGCAAAAGAGATAACAAATTATTTAAAAGCGACCAATAGAATGGCGAAAACCATTGTATTCTGTGCTTCGGAGGATCACGCAGAAAGAATGCGTATTGCTTTAAATAATTTAAACGCCGATAAGGTAAAAGAAAATTCTGATTATGTTGTTAGGATTACAGGTAGCGATACTTATGGTAAAAGCAAGCTTGATTACTTTATTTCCGTGCGAGCAGAGTATCCTGTTATTGCAACGACATCCGAACTTTTATCTACCGGAGCCGATTGTAAAATGACTAAATTAATAGTTCTTGATAAGATGATTGGCTCAATGACAGAATTTAAGCAAATTATTGGTCGTGGAACTCGTTTAAGAGAAAAAGAAGGTAAAATGAGTTTTACCGTTATGGATTTTCGTAACGTTACACGATTATTTGCTGATCCTGATTGGGATGGTCCAATTGAAATTGATCCGGATTATCCTAAGAAAAAAGGACCAGGACCAGAACCTGGACCGGGACCAGGTCCGGAGCCACCATTACCAGCAGGTGATAATTATAAACCAATTGTTGATAAAAACGGTTGTTCTGTAAGAATAACGAATAAAACAGTTTCTGTATATGATACTGATGGCAAGCTCTTAAAACAAGAAAATATTATTGATTACACTAAATCAAATATTCTTGGCTATTCATCGTCATTAGAACAATTTATTAAACGCTGGAGCGAGGAAGATAAAAAATCCGAAATTACTGAATTACTGAAAGAACAAGGCATTGATTTAGAAGCATTAAAAGAAGAACAAAATATGACTGAAGTAGATGACTTTGACTTCATTTGCCATATTGCATATGGTGCAAAGCCATTAACACGCAGAGAACGTGCAAATAATGTTAAAAAGAGAGACTTCTTCAGTAAGTATAGTGGTGCTGCAAGAGAAGTTCTTGAAGCATTATTAGATAAATATATGAATACAGGTTTATCTGAATTAAATAGTGCTGATGTTTTAAAATTAGATCCAATTAACAAATTTGGAAAACCTGCAAAAATTGCACAATTATTTGGCGGAAAAGACGAGTACTTTAAGGCCGTAGAAGAATTAAAAAATAATATTTATAAGGTAGGATAGAATGAGTAATTTATCAGGATTTGTAAAAAGAATCAGAGATATTATGCGCAATGATGCCGGTATAAATGGTGATGCGCAAAGAATTGAGCAAATGGCGTGGATGCTATTCTTAAAAGTCTATGACTCAAAAGAAGAAGACTGGGAATTTAGTGATAACAACTATAAGTCAATTATTCCCGAAGAATGTCGTTGGAGAAACTGGGCAAAAGACGACAAATCCGGCAGTGCAATGACAAGTGAAAAATTACTCAATTTCGTAAACAATACATTATTCCCCACTTTAAAAAATCTTGAAATTACACCACAAACACCTATGAGTAAAGCAATAGTTAAAACAACTTTTGAAGATGCAAATAACTATATGAAAGACGGTGTTCAATTACGACAAGTTCTGAACGAAATTGATGAGCTTGATCTCGGGGACTACGAAGAAAGTCATGCATTTGGTGAAATTTATGAATCAATTTTAAGAGAATTACAAAGCGCAGGTTCTTCAGGTGAATTCTATACTCCTCGTGCTGTAACCGACTTTATGGCAAAAATTATTGATCCACAAGTTGGTGAACAAATGGCAGATTTTGCCTGTGGTACAGGTGGGTTTTTAACAAGTTGGCTAAAACAACTTAAAGAAAAAGTAAAAACTACTGATGACCAGGGGGCTTTTGATAATTCTATATATGGAATTGAAAAGAAGCAGTTCCCTTATATGCTTTGCATTACAAATATGCTTCTTAACGAAATTGATGAGCCTAGAATATATCACGATAATTCGCTATTAAGAGATGTTCTTGATTATACCGAAGATGAACAATTTGATGTTATACTTATGAACCCTCCTTATGGTGGTAGCGAAAAGAAAGATGTAAAAAATCATTTTCCTGATGATTTGGCAAGCAGCGAAACTGCTGATTTATTTATGTCTGTAATTATGTATAGATTAAAAGAAAAAGGTCGTGCTGCAGTTATTTTACCTGATGGATTTTTATTCGGTACAGACAACGCAAAAGTTGCAATAAAGAAGAAATTATTATCAGAGTTTAACTTGCATACAGTAATACGACTTCCGCATAGTGTATTTGCACCTTATACATCAATTACAACAAATATTTTATTTTTTGATAAAACTAAACCAACAGAAGAAACCTGGTTCTATAGATTGGATATGCCGGAAGGTTATAAAAACTTCTCAAAAACAAAGCCAATGCAACTTGAGCACTTCCAACCAGTATTCGATTGGTGGAATAACAGAGAAGAAATAACTATTGATGAATTTGATAAATCAAAAAAATACTCTTTGCAGGATATTATTGATAGGAATTACAACATAGATTTGTGTGGGTTCCCCCATGAAGAAGAAGAAATTCTTGCACCTAAAGAACTTATACAACAATATCAAGAAAAACGTTCAAGTTTAAATGCGGATATAGACCGTGTATTAGGACAAATTACAGATATTTTAGGTATTGAATTAGCGGAGACTCAAGAATAATGAACGCACAGCAATTAAAAAATTCAATATTACAATTAGCTGTTCAAGGAAAACTTGTTCCTCAAGATCCAAATGATGAACCGGCAAGTGCTTTAATCGAAAGAATTAGAGCTGAAAAAGAAAAGTTAATTAAAGAAAAGAAAATTAAGCCTGACAAGAATCCGTCTTATATCTTTCGAGGTTCCGATAATTTGCCTTATGAGAAGGT